>ERZ808035.386-NODE-386-length-43540-cov-26.501553_pt1 | contig 43540 bp, 31 predicted proteins | sample MGYA00380189_ERZ808035 | MGnify/ENA primary metagenome ERZ808035 (study PRJEB31490, sample SAMN06133407) | mouse gut metagenome | isolation source: M5_1 | host: mice | place: China: Chengdu | collected 2015-05 ...
AACTGGACATGGAAGAACCAGACCCTCAAGGGCTCTGACTTCCCCGCCCACTACAACCTCTATCCTCTGCCCAGCACTATCGTGTCGCTCGCAGGCATGAAGCAGAACCCCGGCTATTGATAATCCGGCTGTTTCAACAGTTTAATAAACTTCCAAACAACGCTTTTCAAGACAATGAAAAAAATATCAATATTTGCCGCCGGCGTGGCAGCGATGTTCGGGCTTGCTTCTTGCGAGTCGACCACCGACCCCAAGCTTCAGCTGCCTGACCAGGACGTCAACGCGGTATCATTCCAGATCAATGATCCTGTCTATGCTTCTCAGGAGCTCCAGCTCCAGAATGCTGACGGTGCTACTTTTGATTTCCAGGTATATTCACAGCCTGACTACGGCTTCCCTGCTGCCGTAAACTACCTCGCACAGGTGTCGCTTACACAGAACTGGGAAAACGAAGACGAAGTCTACACCATCAACTATGACGTGGTGCAGAAGGGCGAAGCCAACCACACAGTGGTGCTCACCCAGAAGAGCCTCGCCACCGCCATCACATCGCTGATGGGCTTCACCAAGGTGCTTGACAAGACTACCGGTATCCAGACCATCTATGACGGAGCAGGTAATGTCTACACTGGCGACCTCGAGCAGGCTACACCCACCAAGGTTTATCTCCGCGCCATAGCTCAGATCGGTGACGTAGAGGACACCAAGTGCTACTCTAACGCCATCGAGCTCAAGCAGGTCAAGTGGTTCATCAACTTCCGTGAGCCCGGTTACATCTTCCTCATCGGTTCACCCCAAGGCTGGAACATCGGTGACGGCAGCATGATGCTCTTCGAGGCTGATGACGAAATCGGCACCAAGACCTACCGTGGCAACTTCAACATCGCAGCTGATGCTAACCTCGGATTCCGCTTCTACACCGAACTCGGTGACTGGGGCAATGACGGTTCTCTGCCTTCTATCGGTGCTGCTGCCAATGACGGTGACAACAAGGACGTTGCTCTCGGCGCAGACGGCACAGTAACCGCTAACGCTGTCTATGGTAAGGGTAACTTCAACTTCCCGACCTGGCCCGGCGGTGAGATGTGGATCATCGTTGACCTCAACTCTATGAAGGTAACATTCTCTGACCACGCACTCTAATTGAGGGACTGGATAATTCACACAGTTCCATTCGTTAACTAAAAAAACGCACAACGAACACAATGAAAAAACTCACATATCTGAGTGCTCTCGTTCTGGCAGCAGGCATGACCGCCTGCAGCCAGTATGAGGAGCCCAATCCCCAGATTCCCGTCACTCCCGAGGAGCAGATCCTCAATGTTGACGGCATCACCGTGGCTTCAAGCCAGTATCTTGCTGCTAACGAGGAGACAGGCGACCTCGCTACTATCGATCTCGATGCTTACGGCAAGCTCGGTTATCCCATCCAACTCGCTGATGTTACTGTCGACGAGAGTCAGTTCCCCGCCGGCTACAAGCTCTACTTCAAGGCTTGGCTTGCTGACAACGAGAACTTCGCTAACGCTCAGGAAGTGCCTTGCACTCTCAACAACGGCGTTATCACTACTACAGCCGATGACCTTCAGGTTATCTATGAGAACATGTTCGGACGCAAGTCTGAAGTGAAGGAAATGTGGGTACGCTACGCAGGCTATGTTGACGGCGAAAACGTCAGCAACATCCGCCTCAACGGCAGCGACTACTACTACGCTCCCCAGGCTTTCTACATGGCTCCCATACCTCCCGACTTCGTGGTTGAACCTGCTTACTACCTCCTCGGCACAATCAACGGCTGGAGCGTAGGCGGTGCTCTCCAGATGAACCACTCTGGCAAGGATGTATACGATGATCCCGTATTCACCTACGTAGTTGACCTTGACGGCAGCGAATGGTGGTGGAAGGTCGTTCCTCAGTCTACCTATGAGACAGGCAACTGGGTTGACGGCGATGACGCAGCATTTGGTGTCGCTACCAATGGTGACGGTGCCCTCTCTGGCAAACTCGTTGGCCGTACAGCTACTGAAGACTGCGGTGCAGGCTGCCTCAACGGCGTTGTCGGCAAGTATGTCATGGTTATCAACCTCGAGATGATGACCTACGAGTTCGCTCCCGTATATGACTTCCTCTACACTCCTGGTGATGCCAACGGATGGAGCCAGGCAGCTTCTGCCAAGATCTATCCCACACCCACCGGTGCTGCTTATGAGTCTTGGATGCCTCTCAAGGGCAGCTTCAAGTTCACAACACAGCCTGACTGGAACGGTATCAACTTCGGCGCAGGTGCTGAAGCTGGCACACTGTCGACTGACGGTGGTGCAGGCAACCTCACAGTGTCTGACGAAGGCTACTACTGCGTGCGCATGAGCACTGTATCTATGACTTGGGAGACCGTTTACGGTCCCGTACAGTCATGGGGTGTAATCGGCGGTTTCGCAGCTTCTGGCTGGGGTACTGATGTCCCCATGACCACTGTTGACGGTCAGATCTGGAAAGCTACTGTGACATTCGCAGCAGGCGACGAGTTCAAGTTCCGCGCTGACGGTGCTTGGGACATCCAGTATGGCAACGGCGGTAACGGCATGGACGACCTCGTATGCGACGGTGGTTCCGGCAACCTTACAGCTCCTGCTGCAGGCACCTTCGAAGTCACCCTCGACCTCAGCAAGGTTCCCTACCACGCTACTCTGACAGCTATCTGATCATAGCTGACCGATAGATACTTAAAGGAGGCGCATCCACAATCGGATGCGCCTCCTTAGTTTATAGGTAAATCTTATAAATTTTATAATTCTTATAAGATTTATGAAATTCAAAATACTATATCGTATTTGCGGAGCATGGCTGCGGGATGGTATGACTCTTTGGCTTGGCGCAGTCCTTCGTCGCCGGCATCTTCTTCGCGGTTGATGTAGCGGATTGCATAACGCTCCGCCATGTCAGCAGCGAACAGTTTGTTGACGGTCTCGCCTGCGCCGGTGATGTCGTGGCGCATCTTCTCGATGTGGACGTAGAGGGTGTCATCTTTGATCTCACCGAGAGTGAAAGCCACGATGCCGTCAGATGGTGTTGACAGCACTGCGCCGTGGAAGGGGTATGCCCACGGATTGGCAAGGACGCGGAGTGTCTGCATCCTCTCCACTTCGGCTGTGACTCCCTTGTCGGCGGCAAGATGCATGGCATTATAGAAACTTGTCACTGCTGCCAGATTGTCAGGTGTGAGAGGCTCAAACCGATAGCCGGGGTAGGCTGCGGCAAAGGCATTGACATGATTACGTTTCTTGCTCATCTTTTTGCCGCTCAGGGTGGCTAAAGGGGCGGCATCATAGAGGTAGTCGGTCCAGTCGGAGAGTTGGGCGTCCACTCGTCCTCCGAGTTTTTCAAGCGAGACAACAGCTTCTTCAGGGATGGCTGACAGACGACATTCAATCCCCTCTGATTCGCAGTAGTCGCGGAGCATGGCTATGCTACGTATGAGTGGCATGCGTCCGACAGGGAGCGAGAATGCCGGCTTGGTGACATCAAGTTCGCTCAGACCGCTGACTATCAGGGTGTCGTCAATGATGGTGCGGCGGTAGCGGAAATAGTCGGTCCACATATAAATGCCTCCGATGGTGAAATCGCACGTGCGTGAAGGCGCATGCTCAAGCAGAGAACGAATCTGCGGTATCTCGGCGAGCGTAAATTCCCTGAAATCTAATCGTGGAGCGTAAGCTATATCTGATAGGGCGGCGTTGCATACGCAGCCTGTAGTGATGGGTGACATATCAGTTTGAATTTAGAGAGTGTGTGAAGATACAAATATAACATCATCTTGGCGGATAGAGTTTATTTGGCTATATTTGCAGTTGATTACACCTCCTCTATACACTAATTTGCAACATATCATACACTAACAGAGTCATGCCAAAATACGGCTATATACGAGTTTCGCTGTCGGAAACCATCTCCGGCGAGCCTAACGTAATCTACAATTATCCCACAGGTGAGGACATCGACACCGATGCGGTGTTTGACGGCACCAAGGCGATACGCGAATTTCTCAATCTGCGCGAGTGCTACGCGCTGTGGTCGTCGCCACGAGGGCATTACTTCTCGCTCGTGACGCCTAACCCGGCGAGTCCTGACGGTAGCTGCTTCGTGCTCACGCTGCGTCTTGACAATGAGTGTGCTCTTTCGGGTCGTCGCACGGTGCAGCTTCTGGGCGAGCTGAAAAAGATGCTCGTAGAGGATCGTTCGCTCAGCGATGATGCGGTAGAGCATTGCTTTGTATCGGCTGGAGTGCCGGCAGAGCCGGAGCGGTTGAAGTCATGGCAGTATGTACGTCCGCTGACTTCGGCATCCGCGCCCAAGCAGCCGTTCTGTTATCGTACATATGCCAGCTCGAGCGAGCTTGACTCTACACTCTCATTCCCGTCACAGGTCGAATATGCCTGCTTTGACCGTGTGCTCGTGGTGCCGGCTACAGCTTCATTGCGCCCTGGCAGCAAGCTGGACCGCATCACGGCTCCCGTGAAGCGTGAATATACCGTAATAGCGCCTGTGGGTTGCACACCGTCGCGCATCGTTGTCACCGATGGTGAGCGTCTGACCCTGACATTCACCAAAGCCGGTTTCAATCCGAGGTCGGAAAACATATCGGTCGGAGCCCCGTCGCCCTATGTGCGCTATGAGGGACCCGCCCTGCGAGTTAAGACCGCAGCGGAGAGCGGTATGGGATTCGTGCGCCGTGTGCCTTTAGAGGTGCGTTCCTCAAAAGGCATACCTGTCAACGGATATACCATCAACGTCAACGGCCGTCCCATCAACACGATGGAGCCGTATATTGAAATAACCGAGCGAGACCTGTCGCCCAACGGTACTACCGAGATACAGGTGGCGAGCAACAACTACAAACCCCTCAAGGTGCTCAAGAGCCCTTCCGAACTGATCAACTGCGAGAAAGTCGAACTGGTGCTCGAGCCGGTGGAGCAGGGAATCACCCTGCGTCTGGACTTCGGGGGCGGACGCATATTCACCCAGGAGATAACTCTTGAGAAGAACACACCCGAATACAGCCAGCTCCACTCAGGCAATTTCCACGGTTTCCGTGCCCACCGCTTGACCGTGGCTGGCAATGCGGAGGTGTATAATGTGGATATGAAGTCTCCCTCTCGACCAGTTGCAGCGGCTGTGCAACCTGCAGTGGCGAGTGCAACAGAAGCGCCTGCTGCGGTCCATCACCATCAGCCCCAGGCTCCGGTGCGTCCCGTAGCCCCGGTGTTTGACCGCGCTACGCCTGACATGGATAAGAAGCGCAAGGACAAGGCGCGTAATACCCGTGAGCTCCACAAAGAGATATCCGTGGCAGCCGACAGCCAGTCGGAGATGGTGGATGACGCGGTGGAAGAAACCGTGGTCGGCTCCAAACACAGCAACCGTGGACTATGGTTTGTGGTCATCATGCTCGTGTTGATCATTGCCGGAGGCATCGCCTACTTCCTGTTGCCCGACAGCGAGCCTTCGCAGGAGTTCGGTCAGGAGGTCACCCAAGAGGAACTTAATGCAGAGATAGCTGCCACTGGTAGCCAGCCAACGACTGCGGCGGCATCAGCTGCGACTGCCACACCTTCGGCTGACGAAGCTGCCGACATAGCATATCTCAACGATAACACCAAGACCTGGAACAGCGCGGAGCTTAAGACCGACAAATACAAGGCTCTCATCACCGCCCTGGCATCAGGAGATATCGATGCTGTCATCAACCACGAGTATATCATAGTAGACAAGAATCTCAACAACCGCATAGCGCGCTCCATCGCCGACATGCTCTGGGCTGCCAAGGGCTCTCCTAACGAGAATGCCAATATCAAGGCTATGAAGAAGTATGTCAGCGAGGACGGCAATGTCAAGGTCTGGGACCTCTACGAAGCCCTCGCCCGCGTCAAGCCGACCGAACCCAATCCCGCTCCGCGTCCCCGCCGCTGAGCATGTCAATAACGCGTTCATAACAGTAGGGTCGCTACATGTAGCGACCGTTACCAGGCGGCATACTCAACGGTTGCTCTTGGCGGTCGCTACATGTAGCGACCCTACAGCCGTTTTTTCATTGAGGTTTTGTAACATCATATACGAAAGCATAAAGATTCTGACACATATATGACACAATCCGAAATATCCCAGAGTCCCGACGGCAAGAAGCCGTCGGCATTGGTGCTGATACTCCGCTACGGTGTACCGCTCATTATCACAGTGGGACTTTGCTACCTGCTGTTTACCGGGATAGACTTCAAGGAGATGGTAGGCATCATCCGTGACTACTGCAATTTCTGGTGGATAGGATTGGGATGGGTGGTCAGCATATTCAGCCATGTGTTCCGCGCCATGCGCTGGCGCATCCAGCTCAAGGCTCTCGACATCAATGTGCCGCTTTATATCCTTGTCTACAGTATCTTCGGCACATATGCCGTCAATCTCGTGTTTCCGCGCCTCGGCGAGGTGTGGCGCACTGGTTTCATCGCCAAGAGAGAGGATGCATCGTTTACCACCGTCTTCGGCTCCATGGTGGCAGAGCGTCTTGCCGACACTCTGACGGTGTTGCTGTTGACGTTGGTCACATTCATACTCGCTGGCAGCGAGATGAACCGTTATCTCGCCCAGAACCCTGATGCGGCAGCGAGTGTACACGCCGTTTTGACCAATCCGTGGCTGTGGACGGCAGTAGGGGTGGTCGTTATAGGCATATGGCTGCTGTTTACACGTGTGCCTGACAATAAACTGTTGATGAAGATAAAGTCCCTGTGGCATGGACTGTGGGAAGGCTTTGCGGTCATAGTCAAGATGCCTGGCAAGGGTCGCTGGCTGCTGTATACGGCTGCCTTGTGGGGCTGCTATTTCACTCAGCTCTACATAGCGTTTCACGCCTTCGCTTTCACCACGCAGATCATTCATGACTATACGATATTGGCGGTGCTTGTCACCTTCGTGCTGTCAAGCATATCCATGGGTGTGCCCAGCAACGGCGGCATAGGTCCGTGGCAGTGGTCGGTGATATTCGCGTTGAGCTTCTACTCGGCAGGCATCATATTGCCTGACGGAGTTTCGTTTAAGGATATGAGCACGTCGTTTGCCAACCTGGTGATGGGCACTAACACCCTGTTGCTGATAATCCTCGGCATATTCACCTTCATCGCCATATCGATTGACAAACGCAGCACTCGCGGCAAATCAGACGAGCCAATGAAGATGTGAAACACATAGCTACAGATTACTACGATGAAAGACGACAATTTTGACGATTATTTTGACGAGGCTGATGCCCCGGAGTCTACCTCTTCCAATGTTACAGCTCCCCAGCCCGCAGCACCTGCGGCAGATCAGGAGTCTGGCAAGCATGTGGATTTCACTGACGACATAGCCGACGATGCCGCCAAAGCGGCTGCGGAAGGTCAGCCCAAGAAGCGCAAGTCGCATTTTTGGGCATGGACATTGACGATTATCATCATAGGTCTCGGTGTTACCTGCTATTTCCGCTACTTCAATCCCTATATCACCGAGGCGCGTGTGACAGGCTATGTCACACAGATAGAGCGTCGGGGCATGATATTCAAGACCTTTGAGGGTCAGATGATTACCGAAAGCGCATTGACAGATACGACCCGCATCTACTCGCGTGATTTCAGTTTCTCTGTGGCAGACCAGGCTGTTGTCAAGCAGTTGCAGAATCTTCAGGGCTCGGGCAAGCCGGTTACCCTTGAATATGAGCGTTACTATGCCACCGTGCCTTGGCGTGGATCTCAGCCAGTGGTTGTCACAGGGATTGTCAAGCAATAAAACAACCAAGCTAAACAGATACCTATGGAAAATTTCACATTTTGCACTCCCACACGCTACATCTTCGGACGCGGAGTGGAGCATCAGGCAGGCAAAGAGGCTGCCGCCGAGGGGTGGAAGAAAGTCATGCTTGTATACGGACAGGGCAGTGCGGTGCGTAGCGGACTGATTGACACGGTTAGCGCATCCCTCCGCGATGCAGGCATAGAAATCGTGCCGCTTGGTGGCGCCCAGCCAAATCCCACCGACACGCTTGTCTATGAGGGTATCAAATTGGGTCGGCGTGAACATATTGACGCTCTGATAGCCGTGGGCGGAGGCTCGGCAATTGACACCGCCAAGGCTATAGCTATAGGCATACCGTATGACGGTGATTTCTGGGACTTCTTTTGCGGTAAAATGCCGGCAGAGAAGTCCATACCGGTGGCTACGGTGCTTACCATTCCTGCTGCTGGCAGCGAGGGGTCGGGCAATTCGGTCATCACCCGCACCGACGGCATGATCAAGCTCAGCCTGCGCACGCAGTGCCTCCGTCCGGTCTTCTCGCTTATGAATCCGGCTCTGACGGAGACACTGCCTCCGTTTCAGACTGCATGCGGCATCTGCGACATGATGGCGCATATATTCGAGCGTTATTTCACCCCTACGACCGATGTCGAGATTACCGACCGCGTAGCCGAAGGGGTATTGATGGCTATAATGACCGAAGCCCCCAAGGTGATGGCAGATCCCCATGACTATCAGGCTCGTGCCAATATAATGTGGAGCGGGACTCTCGCCCACAACGGTATCTGCGGGACAGGTCGTGTCGAAGACTGGGTGTCACACTTCATGGAGCATGAGATTTCGGCGTTCTACACCCATGTGGCTCATGGGGCAGGGCTGGCGGTGATGATTCCGGCATGGATGACCTTTATGGCGGAGCACCGCCCTGCTAAGGTTGCCCAGCTCGGACGGCGTGTGCTCGGCGTGACTGAGGCTGACGACCGCAAGGCGGCTCTGCTTGCTGTGGAACTGCTTCGTGCCTTCTTCCGTTCTCTTGGGTTGCCTGTGACTTTCGCCCAACTCGGCATAGAGAAGCCTGATATAGCTACTCTCGTCAAGAAACTGCATCAAAACAAAGGGGCAGAGATAGGCGGCTACTATCGTCTGTCGGCTGCCGATACCGAGCAGATATACAATCTGGCTCTCTGATATGGATAATGCCACGCATATATCAGCCCGGCGGGGGCTGCTGGCACTTTCGCCGGTGGCTCTGTTTCTGCTGCTGTATGTGGCGGTTTCGGTCATCATAGGCGACTTCTACAAGATACCGCTCGCCGTGGCTCTCGTGGTCGCGGCTGTATGGAGTGTGGCAGTGATGCCCCAGAAGGGGTTGACACAGCGACTGGAACTGTTTTCAAAGGCTGCCGGTCACTCCAATATCATATATATGATATGGATATTCATACTCGCCGGGGCGTTTGCGTCCATAGCTAAGGAGACGGGGGCTGTCACAGCGACGGTCAATCTGACGCTGTCGCTGTTTCCTGTGCAGTATATCGTCCCGGCGCTTTTTGTGGCTTCATGCTTGATTTCGCTTGCCATAGGCACTTCGGTAGGTACGGTGGTGGCTCTTACGCCTCTGGCGGTTGAGACTGCAGGCATCACAGGAGCAAGTGTGCCGTTTTACACTGCTGTGGTGATGGGAGGAGCGTTTTTCGGCGACAATCTCTCATTCATCTCCGATACCACCATCGCTGCTACCCGCAGCCAGGGATGCAAGATGCGTGACAAGTTCATAGCCAACAGCTGGATAGCCGTACCTGCGGCATTGGTGACGCTTGCCATCTATGCGGTCATCGGGCATAATACAGCGCCTGTGGAGATGGTCCGCACTGCCAATCCGTGGCTCGTGATACCATATCTGATCGTGATTGCAGCAGCCTTGTCAGGCATCAATGTGACGGTGGTACTGCTGCTTGGTATAGCATCCTCAGTCATCGTGGGGCTTCTTAACGGTACTGATATGATAGATATGGCTGGATATATGGGCAGTGGCATAGACTCGATGGGCGATCTTATCATCGTCACGCTGCTTGCCGCCGGTATGCTTGGAGCCATCAAGGCATCCGGAGGCATCACGTATCTGCTCAACGCCATGATGCGACACGTAAGCGGTCTCAGAGGGGCGCAAACTGCCATAGCGTTTTTAGTAGCTCTGACCAACCTCTGCACAGCCAACAACACTGTGGCGATTATCACCGTCGGAGGCATTTCGCGTGAGATAGGGGAGCGTTACGGAGTGGATCCGCGCAAGAATGCTTCGCTGCTTGACTCATGCTCGTGCATCGTGCAATGCCTTATTCCCTACGGGGCGCAGACGCTTCTCGCCACATCACTTGCCGGCATATCCCCTCTGGCTCCGTGGCGTTACTTGTACTATCCGTGGGCTCTCGCCGTCATGGTGGGCCTTTCGATTATATTTCTCTTTCCTCGCAGACTTCACCGACCCACCAACACCGTGTCATGAAACAATATCAGGATTTGCTCCGTAAGATCATGGAGACAGGCGTGGACCGTGGTGACCGCACGGGCACAGGCACACGCAGCATATTCGGCTACCAGATGAGGTTTGACCTCTCTGACGGCTTCCCGTTGCTTACCACCAAGAAAGTGCACCTCAAGAGCATCATCTACGAACTGCTGTGGTTTCTCCAGGGTGACACCAATGTCAAGTATCTCCATGACCACAAGGTGAGCATATGGGACGAGTGGGCTGATGCCGACGGCAATCTCGGACACATCTACGGCTACCAGTGGCGGTCATGGCCTGCCTATGACGGCACTTTCATCGACCAGATCAAGGAGGCTGTGGAGACCATAAAGCACAATCCGGAGAGCCGGCGCATCATAGTCAGCGCATGGAATGTCGGTGACATCAAGAATATGAATCTGCCGCCGTGTCATGCGTTCTTCCAGTTTTATGTGGCTGACGGTAGGTTGTCGCTTCAACTCTATCAGCGAAGTGCCGACACGTTTCTCGGTGTGCCGTTTAATATCGCAAGCTACGCGCTGCTGACCATGATGATGGCACAGGTGTGCGGACTTCAACCTGGTGAATTCATCCACACGCTCGGCGACACGCATATCTACCACAACCATTTCGATCAGGTGCGTGAACTGCTCAGCCGCACTCCGCGTCGGCTTCCGCGCATGGTGATCAATCCTGATGTCAATGATATATTTGACTTCAAGTATGAGGATTTCACGCTTGAAGACTATGACCCGTATCCTCCGATAAAAGCCCCTGTGGCAGTGTGACCGTAACTATGCTCCCTGACAACACACGACTTACTGATGCCGCCCTGTGGCGCATGGCTATGCGCATTGATACCTGTGGGCTGACGGCTCTGCTCTATAACACTGCCGACAGTTCGGAGAGGGATGTGCGTACATTTCGGTTCGATCCCTCGGGAGGCAAAAGTCTTGATCTGCTGACGGCTACCGTCTATGACAATCCTCTGTTGCTCAGTGATTTTGGGCGCGTGTCTGTCATAGTTACCACACCCTACATGTCATTGATACCGTCAGCAGCGGATGATATGGCGGCGCAGATACTTGATGCGGATGTTGACGGGGATGCAGTCATAGTTAACGACCTCAAGGTGGAGGGAGCAAAGCTTGCTATGAAGCTGCCTCGGGAGGAGGTTTCGTTTTTGCACCGCACATTTCCTGACGCGGATATACGTCACCGGCTGAGCGTGTTGATAGACTATTTCGGTGCGCGGTTCACCGCCGGTGGCAATGGACGGCGGCTCTACGCCATCGTCAATGCCGACAGCGTGGATATCGTGGTGATGGACCGTCGCAGTCTCGTCCATGCCGTCACCCATCCTATATCAGCGCCGATGGATGCTGCGTATTTCATCATGGCTCTTTTCCAGCAGTCAGGCATGGATGTCATGAACGATGAAATGTTTATCGGAGGCATCACGTCCGGGCGTAATGAAGTCATGGATACACTTCGCACATATGTTAACCATGTCATGCCGGTAATCATCCCGGGTAGCGTCAGCCATCCGGCAGTCTCCGACACTGATTTTGACCTTCAGATACTTCCGCTATGCGAATAATAAGAGGCATGTACGGGCGGCGTCGGTTTGACGTGCCCACACGTATCACCGCGCGACCCACTACTGATTTTGCGCGGGAAAACATATTCAATGTGATTGAGAATCTCATTGACATAGAGGATATAAAGGCTGTGGACCTCTTTGCCGGGACGGGAGCCATCACATTCGAGCTGCTCTCGCGTGGTGCGGCGATGGTGACGGCGGTAGAGAAAGCGTCTGTGCAGGCTCGTTTCATAGCCGATGTGGCTAAGAAACTCGGTTGCGAGGACCGCTTGCAGCTCGTCACCGGCGATGTGTTCAGGTTTGTAGAGTCGGCATCATCGCCGCGTGACTTCATCTTTGCCGATCCGCCCTACAATCACCCCCGCTTCGGCGATATCGCCCGCATGGTGCTTGACAGCAAGCTGATGGGATCTGACACCATCTTCATCTTCGAGCACAGCCGTGACCACGACTACTCCGATTATCCCGAATTTGACAGCCACCGCGCCTACGGCTCAGTCAATTTCACCATTTTCCGCAAGAAATAATTCTTATAAATTTTATAAGAATTATACGAGTTATCAGAGTATCGGCGATAGCAGCCTCACTATGCTCTCTAAGGCTTTGCGCGGTAGGGGGCGGCGGCGCCACTTGGGCAAACGTATCTGCTCGCATTTCTCCATGTCGGCGTGGAATATGTGGCGCATCTTTTCGTTGAACTCCGGGGTATAGATGAAGAGGTTGCTCTCAAAATTGTGCTCGAAGCTGCGGAAATCGAAGTTTGTAGAGCCTATGCTGCAAAAGTCGTCATCCACGAGCACCATCTTGCTGTGGAGCATCCCTGCGTCATAGAAGTAGATTTTGATGCCGGCGGTGAGACACTCCGATATATAGCTGTTGGAAGCTGCTGTGAGCATCGTTGAGTCGCTGTGGCGCGGCACCATTACGCGGACATCCACACGTGACAGCGCGGCTGTCTGGAGGGCTCGCAGCAGGCTCTCTGTCGGCAGGAAATAAGGGGTCTGGATATAGATGCGCTTCTTGGCATTGCCGATGGCTTTGAGAAACAGCAGCTCTATGTTGCACCACTGGTCGGTAGGTCCCGAAGTGGTCAGGTGGGCATCACAGCGGATTCCGTGAACACGTGGCGAACTGATGCCTGCGCTTTCTGTGAGCAGTCCCTTGCCGATAAACGCCCAGTCGGTGGCGAAACTGTATTGCAGGGCAGCAACTACGGCTCCTGACACGCGCAGATGCGTGTCGCGCCATGAGGCGAATCTACGACCTCCGTCGCGGTATCGGTCGGCGATATTCATGCCGCCCACATAGCCGATTTCGCCGTCGATGATGACGAGTTTGCGGTGGTTGCGCCAGTTGATTTTAGACCCGAAGAACGGGAATGCCACTCGAAAGAACGGGTATATCTCCACTCCGGCACTGCGCATGCGCTGGAAGAAGTTGCTTGCCACGTGAAATGAACCAACGTGGTCATAGATGACACGCACCTTCACCCCTTCACGGGCTTTAGCCATCAGGATGTCGGCTATGCGTTGCCCTGAAGTATCGTTTTCAAAGATGTAGTATTGGAGGTGTATATATTGCTTGGCGTTGCGCAGATCCTCCTCAAGGGCGTTGAGCTTGTCGTTGGCATTGACGAATACCTCCACCGAGTTGCCCTCGTAGAACCCCGCACCAGAGAGCGAGCGAGCGAGCTGTACCTGACGGCGGTTTTCGGATGACAGATCCTTAGGGATGTTGATGACCTCGCTGCCGAGCTGCAGGCCTCGCAGACGCTTCTTGTTGCGCCGCGAGAGGATGTGGGTGTTCTTGATGCTGCGGCCGAAAAACATGTACAGAATAGCGCCGCCGCCAGGAAAGAGCAGCAGCACCGTGATCCAAGCAAGCGACTTGACCGGATTACGGTTTTCCGACAGCACAATGACGATTATACCGAGTATCGTGAAGGCATACGCCACCATGAGCACCCAGTACACCCAGCCGTATCCGAGATTGTCTAACAGAGAATACATACTTTTGACCCCGTAAGTTAGTCAAAATCCCCCGCACTCCCAAATATTTAACGCAACACCCTTTCAAGGAACTCCAAGGAAATTGCAAATGAAATAGTCGCTTGTCGAAAAAAGGAGCGATATGTGGAGGTGTAGCATGTTCACTCCAAAAAAACGGTCATATAGCCATTTTTTTGGAGTTGATGTTTGCTGTACCCAAATTTAATGTTTAATTTTGCATTACAGAAAGTTGGTCATATGACCGTTTTTTTGGAATATCTTAATGATTATTAAACGCGACCATTATCTAAATCAGCTCATTGCCAGCCGACATAACGGTCTTATAAAGATTGTTACCGGATTAAGACGATCTGGTAAGTCATATCTATTGTTCCACTTATTCGAGGGCTATTTGAAAGAGCAGGGCATTGCTGATGATCACATCATTAAAGTGGATTTAGAGGACAGGCGAAACGCGCCACTTCGTGATCCTGACGCTTTGCTTTCATATATCGACTCTAAAATGGTAGACGACAAGATGTATTATATACTTCTTGATGAGGTCCAACATGTGCCAGAATTTGAGGATGTGCTTAATAGTTATCTTAAAATAGAGAATGCCGATATTTATGTGACAGGAAGTAACTCTCGTTTCCTGTCGACAGATATTATAACAGAGTTTAGAGGCAGAGGAGACCAGATTCATGTATATCCACTCTCTTTTGCTGATTTTATGTCTGTTGACGACCGGCATCCTATTGAGGCATGGAGTGATTATTACACTTACGGAGGATTACCTCATGTATTGACATTAGAAACGCCTAAAAAGAAGATAGATTATCTCAAACGGTTATATTCGACGGTATATATCAAAGATATAGTTGAAAGATACAAACTGAAGGGAGAGCCTGAATTAAAGGAATTAATTCAAATTATTGCATCAGCTATTGGCTCCCCGACAAATCCGAACAAATTGGCAAACACCTTCAAAAGCCTTAAAAATGTTTCTCTGTCTAATAAGACGATTGATAACTATCTGACATATCTTTGTGAGTCGTTTTTAACCGAGAGGGCAATACGTTATGACATTAAGGGCAAGAAATACATAAACACTCTGTCAAAGTATTATTTCACGGATGTGGGCGTGCGTAATGCCATACTTGATTTTAGGCAGCAGGAGGAAAACCATATTATGGAGAATGTCATTTATAACGAATTGCGGATGCGTGGTTTCCAAGTCGATGTGGGTGTAATTGAGCATCGTACAACGGATAAAGACGGCAAGAGAATCCGCAAGCAATACGAAGTGGATTTCGTGGCTAATCAAGGTAGCCAACGGTACTATATTCAATCAGCATTCATAATGCCTACTGATGCCAAAGAACGTCAAGAGTCCGCCTCTCTGCTTAAGATTGATGACTCCTTCAAGAAAATCATTATCGTTAAAGACTACATTCAACCCAAAAGAAATCAAGAAGGAATTGTAACAATTGGGTTAATGGACTTTCTCTTGAAGCCAGATTTACTGAATTGGTGATTTTCTATAATTGCTATACCGGTTATATATTTCGATATCTGCTTATATATTAACTTGATGCTGACTCGTGGTTCAGGCATCAAGTTAACTTTTTATATTATTGCCACATATTTCTGGAAACGACTTGTGGGTTTGTCGGGGATTGTCATTTGGATGCGAGTGCCGAGGAGGGGGGTAAGATAACGCTCCCGGAAATTCTTGACATCCTTAAATCCGCAATAGGCAGCTATCTCTGCTCCCGATCGAGGTACCTTGCAGAATTCTACAATCTTTTCCTCAATCGATTGACTTAGGGGTTGACTTAGGGGTTGACTTGTGTCCTTCGACAAGTCAGAACCTTTTGTGGCATGGACATTGACACGGAAGGCGGTGATTGTATTCACGTCAAATTTTGCCGGAGGATTGCCATTGTCTTTCAGCATCTCCTGCACACGGGTAATGCCACGGTTGAATTTGCTGACATACTTCATGACCCTCATTGCTTCTGCCACGAGTGGGTCGAAATTGCATTGATCTAAAAATCCGCCGGGAGAGAAGAGGCTTATCTCGGTGGCGAAGTTTTTTTTTAACGCAAATTTGTTTTTTTCAACATAAAAAAGCGCAGGGTCTCAGAATTAATACTAACTTTGCGGTCGCAGACCGCTTCGCGGAAGCCCGGTTCGGGACAATGCGGGTGGGTCGGCAGACATAATGGAAAGCGTTTACTCGACGCTCTTTCTTGGCTTTCTGAAACTTCGCAACTTTCAAATTGGAGTCAGGAATGAGACAACGGTAGATGGCTTATGTGGATATGTATATTCCGCCAATGGCAGACGCGAGAGCGTGAGCCAGTTGGCGTATTTAGACATATTCTGCGTGAGGCTTCTGCGTTGTCCGTTCTACTCCAATGGGCAATGCGAAGGCCTCAGAAAGCGGGACGGGCAACAGGTACGGCTCTCACGCCTTGAACCAGTATATGTTTTATAAGTGTCTATAAATCAAAAGAAACTTTACGGCATCAAGCATAAATGATACCATAAAGTTCCCATTGTCTGCAAGAAATCAATCTTGCGCTATTTCCTTCTAAAGACGAACTGTTAGCTGCAAATTAGCGATTAACATCCATTAACTCGTCTTTCGCTGTTTCTATGGCTGTAAGTTTCAATTCGTCTTCACCCTCCAAAGCATCCAATACTTTGTCGGCAAGCCAAAGGGTGAGCATTTCCTTTTCATCCACTTTGAAGTATGTGGACATTTGAATTACTTGACTTCTCTTTGCTCGCCTATCCCCACGTTCAATCTTGCTGAACATTGGAGTGTCTATTTCCAAATATGCAGCTACTTGACGCTGCAATATTCCTTGTTCGTCTCTAAGAGACCTTATCTTGTTTCCTAATAACATATTTCCTTTTCTTTGGGTTTGTATTGAATATCTGTGTCAGACATACCATTATATTGGTCCGTTTTCGGTCGGAACATCGTCAAACGGTCGGATTTTCGGTCGGATTGTGGATTTTTCGGTCGGATTATGATTAAACCGACCGATTGTAGTCTTTCAATATCCACTTCAACCCTATTCTGTCTATCATTTTTTCTTCATTTAATTCTACTAAGAGTCTGCCTACATAGCGAAGTTGCTGTTCTTCCGTCTTATTAGCAGGTAGCACATCTTTGAGATATTCGTATATGCTATCTCGCTTGGCTCCTTCGTCCCCTGCATTGCTGAGATATTGAAGAATCATTTGACGCAACTTCTCCTTATCCAATCCTTTTGTCTTTGTGTAAGAAGGAAGTTGATGCGTGTTTTTGGCAATGCTAAGAGAAATGCTGTAATGGGGAGCATCACCCTCAATAAGTCCACGTTTGAGCAAGTCTTGCGCTATATCCTCATGAATTGTTCTGCCTTTTTGTACTGCATCAAGCGAGATGCAATCCCATAGAGATAGAGTGTCGTTTGTCTTCAAAAGATCAGTATATCGTTTGTTGATTTCATTGCCATAAATGCGGACGACTACTTTCTTCTTGACTTGGTCAATCTCATAGTCTGGCATAGGAAAATGTCTGCGCCATTGCTCATTGAACATTTTCTTGATACCACGGCTTACGGTATCAATCATGTTGAAGTCAACCATAGCCCTACAAAGACATTCATTGCGGAAATGCGTCTGAGGTTCTTCATTCCTCAAAACATTCTCCAAAGTGCCAGGAATGAACGAGCCAGCGTTGGAATAATACAAGTATCCAGGATTTTCCACGAAATTGATACGTTGCTGAAGAGTGTAGTCCTGATGAGCAATACAGTTGTGGAGTGCCTCACGAATGGTGTAGTCGTCATACTGCTTCATCGTGTCGGGGAAAAGTGTACCTCCTGGCATCTCACGTAATGTCAGATTCTCTATCTTTGATAGAATTTCGTCCACCGTTAATATAAAAGGCACTGTGAAGTGTTCGTAGTCAACCACTTCCTGATTCTTGTCTCGGCGTGTCCATGTAACCTGTGCAACTGCAGGACGTAGTTTGAAAGCTGATTCGTATTTGCCCAACAATATGATGGCAGCTCGAGTTATGCCTCCGTTTCTCGTCAATCCACACTTGCTAAGGAACGTTTGAACATTCCAAGCATTCACTTCTTCCGTAGGTATGCGACTATGAACCTTCTTGAACATCATTCTAGCCTTGGCAATAGCCACCTCATCCAAATCATCTATAGTAGCATCAGGTACAATTTCTGCCGACCAATCCTTTGCTGTATAGATAGGCTCTTCAAGGATGACACTCATCCTTTCGCTAGTCATTTCAACCAAAGAATCTTCTATCCGCTGCCATGCCTTCTTGTGGGCAAGGACAGGACGACGAGGTAGATGCTTCGGAATATGTATTATCCACACTCGCTTGTTCGTGTCATCAGTTACAAATTCTTCGATGCTTAAACCTTCTGATGACAGATACGTGCATTGTTCTGTGAGTTTGAAGGTTGCCGACTGCGTGTTTGCAGGTTGCCCATTAAATGTAAGCTTTGAAATATCTGTCCCAACGATTTCAAGTGTTTTATCCTTAACCCCAAGCACAAGATGTCCTCCTTCCATATTGGCAATCGCCGACACGTAAGATATGACATCATCTTTCTCGTCCCCACAGAACGAGTTCTTCAAATTTTTAAATTCCTTCCATTCACAGCGAGCATTTTCTTGTGGGTACTCATGAAGGAGATATTGTTGTAGTTCGAGTTCGAGCATAATGTGATTAAAACAAAGAATTTTGTTCAATGACTTTTCCTTCTTTATATTTTGTAAGGAAAACAAATAATCTTTCAATATTGGTTTTCCCGATGATTCGCTTACCATCAACAATATAGTGGCATAAATTGTTGATACTTTCAATTTTATCATCTTTAACAGCTTCAATTATTTTAATCCAATAGCGTGCCTTTATGTTAGACATATCTTCCAACTCCGAAGGAGTATGAAGATTTTCATTGACTATATATTCTAACGTTTTATAAAGAGCACATGGTACGTTGGGATCAAAATCATAGATTTCAATATCTATATCAGTAATTGTTGATAAATATTTACGTGTAAGAGACTTTATGATTTCAATTGGAATTCCACCATTCATTGCACCCATCCAAGGAAAAGCAATAGATGTAATACCAAGTTTTTTGTAATTATCTACAAATTTCTGTAGTGTTTCTTCTATCCATTCAACTTTTGATGGATCTTTCCAATCGTCTTTTATTGCAAAATTCAATATAATAGGAGTCGATTTTTTGTAAGGTAGAATCTGACCAGGCTTAAGAAGGTGTTGGAAACAGATTCTCTGATACTCCTTAAACATTTCTGGAAATCTTAACTTGAAGTCAAGTGCGATTCCTTTACCCATAGCGCCTACGCAATTGACAGTATTAACTACGGCCATGGCCTTTGAGTTAAAAATATTTCCTTTCTTTTCTATGTATGACATTTTTCTTAGTTATTTATTAGTGCAATTTCGTAACTTATTATTATATGTTATTATCTGTATGTATTATCAATGATTCAAGAATGATGCATAATTCCTCTGTGGGAGAGTTCCAAGAACATCCTTCTGTTAATGATGGTAGCAGTGATGCAAGAGATAACAGTTCCTTTCCTTTTTCTGATGTAAAAATGGGATTTCTTAAAAAGGATGGATTACATCCTTTGCCAGGTAATCTGCTACGATCTAAAGCATCTGCATCTTTAAGAATTTCCCATATTTTATTTGAATGGACATGAGTAGAACATTTCGAGTCATCAATTGAATGAAACTTTACAGCTTCTAGTACATTTGATGCATTTTGATTATCTAACAACTGACAGATCTTTTCCTGATATAATTTTGCAGAATTTTCACCATGGATTTCTCCTTCTGTATCACTTTGCTTTCCTAAATCATGTATAAGTGCTGCATACAAAATATGAGGAACCATTGCTTCGTTAACAGAATCGTCAATGTTTGCAATTAAAAATGCATTGAGCATTACTCTCATCGTATGTGCTATGCCGTGATAAGAATATAACATGTGCTCCTTAAACAATGATTTTGAGATTGAAATGTCAAGCTTTGACACCTCGCTTTTGAATTCGTTGATTAAAGATGACGTTATGATAGAGTAGACAGTTTTACTATATCTTATCTCCTTGTCATTTGAATATATGACCCATGAGTTGCTGTCGTATTTTTGAAGATCCATAAAGCGCACAGTAATAGGAATCGAAGGCTTTACAAGGCTTATTGAAGGATAAGCTTGAATCTTGCCTGTTGAAATATTTGTAATATTCGACTTGTCTGTTATTTCAAGTTTGTCTATATCTTCGCATTCAATGATAATTGAACTTGGATCTCTGTAATTTGTTGAGAAACTAATATCCTCTTCCGTTTCCTCTACCGAAATAGTTCTGTTTGTACGATGGAATACATTAATTCCAGAGTCTGTATACGAATCTGTTGTAATGTGATTACAAATTGGATCATCACCCAACTGCATCTTTAATAGTTCAGCCTGTTCCTCGTTATAACAGATAATTCTGTAGCTTTCAAGTTGTGAAAAATCCAATTCATTCCATACAAGAAACTCTTGCTGAGAATATGCTTTGTATGTATCAATTCCGTCTTCAATCGTTGCATATAAATTTGCAGTATTAAGCTTGTTCGGATTATCTGCAACTGAGATTACCTGACTATTGTCTTTTTGCATGTTTCCAGTACTATAATAGCATTTATCTAAGTATTTGTTTAAAACTTCTCTAAGATCAAATTCGAAAAAGACTGGCATTGGACATTTGGGCGAGCCTAATCTTTGAGCACCCCAATATTTTGATGTTGGACATTCAAAATATGAACTCCAAATCTTCTTTCCTCTGCTATCATATCCTCCAAATACCCATTTCTCTTTTGATGAATGGGAATCTTCTCCTAAAGATTCGTTATAATACTGTGTTGGAGTCTGTGGACGATAGTAGAATCTTGCGTAATGATGTGCAGTAACCCTTCTATGTACATTACTTCCTGCTGAGTTTTCAAATAATCCTTTACCACCAATTCTACTTAGTATTTTTCTTGATTTAATAATATTTAAAGCATTGAATAAATGAGCAAAGTGATATATCTTAGGATTACTATCAGAAAAACGCTCTATAAATTTTATACCATTGAGTTTATCTTTAAATGCAGATTCGTATATTTCTGCTTTCTCTTTTATTAAAGGATTATTAAACAGAAGAGTCCAATCCCATCTATCAATATACTTTCTAATCAATTCTACTGAGAAATCAATAGTATTTGCTTTTGATGCTTCTGTCCAATTAATATAATCAGAGAATTCATTAAGAAGCAAGTTGGTGTATTTTAAATCTTTTCTTTCATTGATGACATTCCAATCAAGACAGTCTTTGAATTCTTTCAAATTATCTATTGATGGCGTAAAGGTTTTTGATGCAGATATGATAGTCCAATCTAAGAATGATTTATATTTTACAAAGAAATCCAAACCAAGATTCTGGAAAGTTTCATTCTGACTAATATATTGCCAATTAAGCTTTTCTCTATATGGCCATAAGACATCTTTTGACAAGGAATGGTTCTGCGAAATTGCATCCCAATCCAAGTCAAAGGATGATAATTTTGATAATACATTAATTGTTGGGCAGAAGCTATTCATTCTTGATACAGCATGCCAATCTAATGACTTGTTATAAATTTTCAGGACAAAGTCTTCTGTATACTGCAGATCAGATCTTGATGATAATAAGTTCCAATCCCATGAAATATATGATTTGTCAACTGTTGATAGAATGCTATCATTGTCAAATGGAATGTCCATTCGACCTGATAAAGTTTCCCAGTCCCATCCTGATATTCCTAGGGATAATAGCTCTGCAATTGTCATTCTTAGTGAATTATTAGAGGATAAAAGTGTCCAATTCCAAGGCTTATTCTTTGTATGTTCTAATAATTCTTTATCAATAGCAATGGCACCTCCTTGAGAAAGTATGTCCCAATCCCAGTCTTTATCTTGATTATCTATAAGGAAACTATTTGATATGTTTAACTTCTTGGATGCCGATATTGACTTCCAATTCCAGTCTTCTTCAAGAAAAGTATTTAGCAGTAAGTCGGAAAACTTAACGTCTTCTCTTTTGGACAATAAGTTGAAATCAATATTATCCTTAAACTGCTGGATATTTTTTATTATGTTGTTTTCGTCTTTAGGATGACTTGCAAAGCACCGACTAAACTGAGATAGGTATTGCCAATCCCATTGGCTTCGACGTATTTTTAATATTGCAGGATGCCAATTTATAGACTCATTTTGAGACAGTGTAATGAAATCCCAACAATAATCATCATTGTAAAGGAGAGATTTCACCATCTCAAGCCATAACTTAAAGCTTAATATGCCTTTGTCATAATAGAAGAGTCTCTCTGCTGATTTTGACTTAGATAATAACCCCCAATCAATATCATCACTATACTGTTCAACGTATTCATTGAGGTTAAATTCTTCATGGTCATAAACATACAACAAGTCCCACTGGAATAGACTTGAATAGTCCTCCAATGTGTTTGATTTGTTAATTTGATCATAAAGCTCTTCAAGGTTAAATCGTCTCGTGATTTTGCCCCATAAAGTAGGTTGAATATCTTCATCTTTTTGATTGATGATTGTGGCTATTGTTGGAAGGAATCCTTCGATACACAAGTCTTCTTTATCAAAAATTTCATCAATTAATATTTTCCAATCCCATTTGTCAGCAAAATCCGTGAGATGTTCAAGGATAGTTGATTTAGGCAGTCTTTTGGACAAGATAGTCCAATCCCAATAGCTTTGATATTGTGCTATGTAATCAGATACTTTGTCGACTGGAAGTCTTGAGGATAATACTTGCCAATTCCATTTTTCTGCCCAACGAGTGTCTCCTAATTTGTCAATTTTTAGAGAATCAACTGTTTTAGATGTAAGTAGGTTCCAATCCCAATCAAAACTAAAGTTCTCTCTCACAAGTTGGATTGTAGCCAGTTCTGTAGCCCTAGCCTTTGTCTCTGGATGTGACAAAAGGAAATTTTGAATATCTTCATTATCAAACAAGGCACAGAAAGTATCGCTTGAGAATAAATCGAAAGACTTTCTTAAATCGAGTTTTTTAATATGTCTCTTAACAAAGAGAGTATCAGTTATCCATTCTTTTTTTGACGAAATTATATCCCAATTCCAAGGGAATTTTGGATACTCTTCAACTATTGTAAAATCGCTAACTCGTGATGTTACAGCATTGTAACCTGGTGCTGTATTTATTCTATTTGAGTAATGATTAAAGAAAGATTTATCCCATATAATAAATTGATTACATTCAAAGCCGCCAACAATAGGAACACACCAGGTTAGAGCTCCTACTTCTTCTAGAAAGTCAATACATTCATAATCCCATATAAGGTTTGATGTATTTACATTGAATGGTGTATGGGAAGATGCTATAGAATTTTTCAGTTCTTTTTTGAAGATGTCTGATCTGCAAAAAGCTTTTGAAAATTCAGTTGTACTAAGAGCTCGTGTTGTTACGACTTTTAAATTCAGTCGTTTTGAAAGGAGCTCAATATTTTCTAAAATATAATTTAGATCATAAGCGTCTGATATATAGGCCCAATCCCAACTTTTGTCGGGATAGTCTAATATTAAACCTTTTACAATATCCTGATTTTTTTCAGTAATTATTGACAAGTCGAAATCAACATCGTCGATATGTTGAATTACGAATTCGTCGGAAAGAGATGGCATTATCTCCTTCCAAAGCCACTGTACAGATGTAAGATGAGGATTCGTTAATAGCTGTTGTAGGTTCTCTTTGCTTACATTGTCATTATGGATAATGATGTCAAAATCCCATGGGTATTGATAAGCATATTCTGTTATAAAATCACCATCGAAACGTGCTGATAATATACTCCAATCCCAGTTCTCAGAATCGATTTTTAAATTTTTCTTTACGTCACTGATTGGACATAAAGAAGATACGTCATGCCAGATATTAGCATCAATATTGTTGCATAGCATTCTGAAAAGAATAGAATCGTCCCAACAAAATCTATTATCCTTTACGATGACTTCCCATTCAATGATGTCTTCAAATGGTTTAAGTGCTTCCGAGTCTAATTTTGCATTAGGGTCGTTAAGTAATCGTAAATAATACCCCCATTCAACTTTTATTGATTTGACATTCGAATTAACTTCTGCATTAATTAGTTCTGACGCATTTTCACTTATTGAACCATCGTTAGAATATATAATGACAAAGTCTTCTCTTTGGTCATTGTAAACAGCAATGTCTATCTTTTCGCTTTCAATTACAAAATCATTGGGCAATAGATTAGCCGAAAAAAGATTTGTATTGCTAGGCACTTGTTGTAGAAGCGCTTCTACCAAGATTCTTTCATCGTCCTTTACTTCAGGAATAATATCATACGAAGATAACTGCTTGTAAAATGAAATGCGCTGTTTTTTTTCTACTTGTGTTGTTAGTGCAAGCGCATCTCTAAAAGGAAACTGCTCTTCTTTTATCTGTTTTAAACTGAAATTCTCGTAATATTTGCATTCTGCAGAATAGAACAATCGCTTTTTTTTATTTCTTACAGCAAATTCTCCTAATGTAGTTAATTGAACATTATCCGCATCTACGTTAATAAGTTCATCAGACTTTAATGAACTTAGCAAATTGTTAAATATAGCGACTTCTGCTTCATCCCTGTATCTTATAGGATTGGAGCTAAAATCATCTTTTACATTAAAACCAAGAATCGCAGCTAAACCATCAACTGATAAAACTCCATCATGTAGATATAAAGTAGAGCATATAATAGTATCAATGTCAGAACATGACACATCTTCGTACAAATAGATTCTGCACTTTGTTTTTTTTAAGGGCCAAGTCTTGAACGTTGAATCTGATGCTTGCGACTTATAGATTCTTTGTGACTCAGATATTTTATTTGCAAATGTCTTCATATGGATTACATTTTATTATTTTACCATTAGGATTTGCTTTGATAATGTTGTAAACATTGTCATAAATACTCTTTTGCCTGAACAATTCGCTGTTACCAATTATAATCAATAGCCTTTTTGATCTTGATAACGCAACGTTCAATCTATTTGGTGATTGCGCAAATCCCAGATCATGTTGTTCTGCGAATCCTAATTCATATTCAGAATAATCAGGTTGTTGTTGAGAATCCGAAATAATGGTGTTACTTCTGACCATAGAAACAATAATTATATTCCTTTCCATGCCTTGGAATCTATCCACAACATCGATTTTCAATGGCAAGTCGTTAAACGATTTACACATTCGTCTGATTCTATTTCTCTGTTTACTGTAAAAGCTGATGATACCAATTTCTTTATCATCTTCATCAGACCATTTGTCACAATATTGTTTAAATGAATCTGATTCTGAGAACTTTTTCAAAATATGTGATATAACATTTACCTCGCCTTCGTTGACTCTTGATGTTCCTTCAATCATTTCAGGAGAGTTTACATCAATCCAAATTACATGGTTATTTGTAGATAGGGATTCTCCACAAATAAAATCATCTATTTGAATGCCATGATACCTTGAAAATGGATTTGACATATCTGGGTCATTAACTCCTAAATCAATTGGGTCTATGAGTCCACATATTAGTCCGTTAACAGAATCATTATTTTCTTTCTCTTCATAGAATTGCTTAATGACTTCATTAATATCAGGATGCATTCTATATTGTCTTGTGAATTTACCCTTGAGACTTGGATCAATGCTTTCATAAATTCTTTGGAAATGGGATATTTCCATTTCATTAAAGTTTTTTATGACATATGTTTTTAATTTCTTTAGTTGTCTCATTTCTGTCTCGCCAGTTGCATTGTCAACAAGGAAGTCCAGAGTATTTATGAATTCTTCTTTATCAAGCATTGGCGGCAACTGACGATGGTCACCAATCACGATGTTTTTTTCACCGTAGATAAGAGGTAATGCTAATTCTGCAGGAGTGGCTTTGCTAGATTCATCCTGAATAACGGTTGAAAATTTTATTCCATCTTTACAATTATAGGTAGTGATTTCAAATTCATTATCTTCATCATTGAAATCCAATCCTTTTTTATAAATTGTCTTTTTGCCAACTTCGCCAAATATAGTACAATAATTCGTATAAAATTTTGTTGGTCTATTTTTAGTATTTTTTTCTCCAATAGAACTACATGTGGCACCAACCACATTACAATGTGATCTGTATTGGTCAAATATTAGCTGCCTAAGAGATTTACTAGGATTGTCAAGCATATTTTCCCATAATAATACAGATTGCGAATCCATATTACTCTTGTCAATACGTCTTTTGATGTTTTCTAACCAATTAACTAATATCATCTTTCCAGCCTTGGTTATCGCTTCATCATCCTCAGCAGATTCTTCAAGATCTTCAATGAATTCATATTTGCCAGTTTCTACCCATTCTTCCATAGCTGTTAGAGAAAATTGTCGACCTTCTACTGCAAGCCTATCATCTGAACCGAAGCGTATTGGCTTGACAAGATTATGCCTGCCATTAACAGTTCTGTCAATGGCATTATCAACAGCGAGGTTAGTTTCTGATGTTAGAAGAATACGTTCCTTCGGATTTAATCTTATATGCTGCCAAATAAGCTCCGCAATAGCTGTTGATTTACCTGTACCTGGAGGTCCTTGAATAAGAGATAGATCCTTAGCTTTTAAGCATTTAATAATAGCATTTAACTGCGATGGATTGATGTGCTTATTCAATAAATTATGTTTTATATCTTGATAGTAGTCACTATATTCATTTGTATAAAAGTCTATATCCTTTGTAGGTGTAGCTTTCTGGGCATCAAAAATAAAACTACTAATGTTCGGATTTCTTACGCCTTTTCCAGAAGTAATATTATCAAAAGCATCTTTTAATCTTTTAATTTTCTCTAAATCGCCTTCAAGATTTGGGGTTATCTGGTTAAAAGACATGGCACCATCTTCTGAAAAGTTATAGTCAGCAGATGAAGTGTCGAATAAAAGTTCAGGGAAAAATATCTTGAATAATTTTCCAATGGAATGACCTCCAACAGAAAACTCTGCACCACGAAGACTATTAACTATACTTTCTTTATTTTCCGCTATTTTATTTTGATCAACACGTAGAAGATATTTCTTCTTACCAATTTCATTTGGATGTATCTCGCACTCACATCCCATTTCTCTCAAATGGTTTAATGATGCAGAAATTGAAAAACGAAATTGTGATGCTTGCTCAGGTGTACGATATTCCTGAACAAAGTGCATAGATTCATCTTTGGGACTGATATAGGTCTTTAAAGAAGAGTAGTTCTCTTTTAGGAAAGTTTCAATTTTATCCCAATCTGCATTTTTATCACTTATCTCTACATTGCATCTATGATCAGAGAAGATAGAAACTTCCATGTCATCGTACTTATTGCTAAGTTCAATTTTAAGATGATCAGGATCCGTCTCTCTCCAATTAAAGTCTACGCCAATTGATTGTTTTGTTTCACTTACTGATATTCTTTCCTCATCTATTATATTTTTAAGATCTTGAAAAAACTCGTAACTATTAATATCTTCAACAAATTCATGAAACAATCTTGAATCATATATATAATTATAATCAATATTGAGTTCAAAATTATTTTCTCCAAACTCTTTTTTGCAAATGCTTCCTAATAGATCAACTTGCCATTTGGCCATGATAATAGAAGTGGTACCTTCTTCATTACTATTATTAGCATTAAAATGATAATGAAAGTATCCGTCTTTTAGCTTTGGAAAATCATAAAGTGAGTTATCAAAATTGTAACTATTTTTAGTCTTATTTGATAATTTGATAAGTACATCAAAAGAAAACAGTCGGAGTCCCCAAATCGTGTTGAGTTTATGAAGAGCTGCTTCGGAGAAATAATCATTTTTAATGGATAAAAAGCGTCTTAGTCTTCTTTCTTCTTTACCCTCATATTTGACAGTTTGATATTTAATCTCGTGTTTGCATTTAATAGATAACCATTTTCTAAGAAAATAGGCTGGGGTAGGAGATACACTGAAAATACCACTTGCTTTTTCTGGCAAAATGTCATGAAGAAAAGAATGTTCTTTATCTAATATGCGAAGAGCATCAACTGAAACTTGTAATCGTCTACTATTATCAACGGAATATTGAATATTAGCCTCCTTTAATGCTTTTACACATTTTAGAAATGACGATTTCTGAGATCGAATGACACCATCTATAACAGGATTAGTTGATAACTGAATATAGTGTTTTTGACATTCTGTTGCCAATTGTGCAATTTCCGACGTATGTGCCTCAAAATGACCATCGCAGGTAATTGTATCGCTGTCAGAATCAATTGAGTCATCAGATACACCAAAGAAAGCCTTTACTTTATTTATTTTCGAGTCAAGTTCATCTGTCTGACTAACAATAAGTTTTAGTCTTTGTCCTGAAACGTTGATAGAATCAGGTTCAACTGCTAATGGTGCTGAATTGAGTTGAAGAACACGTTCTTGCACCTCGATATGTTTTAACCATATCTCTTTTAATAAATCTGTATTGAATCCCATATTAAAGAATTGCTAAGATTATTCTTTTTTTGTTCACATCAATCTCTTTAATCTCACAGATAAGTTTACTGTTTTCCTGTATAGGCAAATCGTGAGGCGAGAAATTGGATGGTATAAAGGCTGGTAAATTTGTGCCTTCAATTTTCACCTGGATGCCATTCTTTACAATATTATCAACAGTTGCATATACTTGCTGACCAGTTTGATATATAAGCCAAGGATTTGGACTAACTTGTTTGAGACTTAGTTCTATTTTCCTTTTATCCTTATCAATTGATAAAATAATAGCCTTCAATCTATCATCAACGTTATAAATATCCTTTGGCTTTTTAATTTTTTCTATCCAAGATAATTCGGACACATGAATTAGACCTTCTATTCCGTCAACTATCTTGACGAATATTCCAAAGTTCGTAAAATTTTTAATAGTAACATCAACAATATTACCAACTGCAATTTTTTCATCAATACTACTCCAGGGATCACTTGTCATCTGTTTTAAACTGAGAAGTAGTTTTTCTTGTTCCCAATCTATTTTGATGATTTTGGTAGTAAGTTGTTGCCCCCTATAGAAGTCTTTAGAAGAAATTTGTGTATTCCAAGCGAGTTCTGACTTATGGACAAAACCTTGAACTCCACAAGGAAGTTTTACAAAAATTCCATAGTCCATTATATTGCAGACAGTTCCTGTAATAATATCTCCCTCCTTAGTATTTCTATCAAAACGTTCCCATGGTTTTTGAGTTAATTGTTTAAAACCTAAACTAATATTGGTCTTTCCTTTATTCGGCTTCATATCAAGAATTTTAACTGGAATACTTTGACCAACATAAACTATTTCGGAAGGATTGGAAATTCTCTCCCAAGATAAATCAGTTATATGTATTAGCCCATCAATGGAAGGGAGTAAAGTAACAAAAACACCATAATTTTCAATACTCTTCACTGTTCCTGTTACAATACTACCGATGCTTAGTGTATTTAACTTTTTAAGATTCTGCTGTTCTGTCAAAATCTTATGTGATACAATTGGAAGAAAACGATTCCCTTCCTTTTCTTTGAGTTTTACACTTATCAGTTTAACTTCTATGATTTGATTTACAAAGTTCCTAAAATCGGCATGATTCTCTACACCAATTTGCCCTTCTGGTAAAAAACATTGGAGTCCTTCAACAGACACAAGAAGCCCTTGTTTTGTAAAATCTGTTACTATGGCGTTGAAAACGTGACCATTTGAGGCTTTTGATAGTATATCTTTGTAAACTTCATATTTACCATTGTCTTTATATGCATTCCCTTCTGGATCATAATAGATGTCAATTACATCATTGGGTGACATATTTATAATTTCATCAGATGATGCTCCTTGTAAATGACTGGTATCATCATTAGGAAGAGAGACAATAAGTCCATTGTCAGATCTAAACACAACTTTAGTCCTAAGTGCTACAATGTCAAAAATAGTATTTGTAACATGTTCGCCATCCACAAATGGACATGCTGATTCTACGCTCTTTTTATTCATAATCATCTCTTATTCATTATAAATTTGTGTTTCTCTAAATACAATCACAGGTGTTATATTCTTGAATACTTCTTCATCTACGATACTATTATATGGTAGATTAGAAGCATAATTGGATTTTAACCACTCATTATTCCATAACTCCACTTCCTTATCCCCTGCCACAACACGACACAGCCGCATTTTGTATGGCGACCTGCCTTTCTTTTTGTATTGCTGATAAGTGATGTTTTGCAGCCAAAGTTGGTTGTAATCGGAGTTGGGTTGGTTGCAGAGTTTGGAGTATACGAGGTTAATGATTGCGCTTTTCTCCTTTTCATCTTTCAAGGAATCCACCATTCGACTAAGCACACGTAGGGCGTAATGGCAACAGCCGACATTTTCCAAAGCAATTTGTGCACAGACCGCAGACATAGCTCGGATGCTACCTCCTACAAGCCTACGTTGTTTCGTTACTTTTTCTGTCTTTGGTTCACCATCTTCAAGAATTGGTATTGTTGTCATTTCCTCTTCATAAGGCTTCAGCCAATCCTCAATGCGCTTGTCTATGTCCGAAAGCATGGTCTTTATAGAACCACTGTCTGGATATTGCCGAGCAAACATAAGAATGTAGAGCAAGTGCTTCTCGAAACTGTCAAAGTCACAACCTTTCTTATTAAATATAGGCGTGTTGTAGATATAAGCAAGTTTGTCGGGTTTGATTGAATCCGTAATGATACTCTCACTAATCTTGGTTTTCTTGCTGTTCATGCGGAAGTTCAGACTCTCCAACACGTGTTGAAGAATATATGAAATCTTTTCAAGCTCATCCTTATCGTTGCAGAAAATGCGATAGTCATCACGGTAACGGATTATCTCGTATGAAGCGGTGATGCCTTCTTTTTTGATTGTTTCATGGAGTAACAAGTCTGAATAGCCAAGAATAATTTCGCCTATAAAATCAAATATGGCACATCCTTGTGGAATGCCAATGTTGCGTCCTTGCTGAAAGGCACGAAGATACTTTTGGATATTCTTGGCTATCGGATTTTCTGTTTTCTGCTTGTACTCTGTACCTTTGAATGAGAATGCCCAATCAAATGCTTGTGGATTTACCGAGCCGTAACAGTTGGTAATATCTGTGACGAACATGTAACGATATTCCAAGGATAATTCAATGCTCCGCTGTTCCATGCTGCTCCACCAATTGAGAATAGTGGTAGATTTATGAAATGGCTCTTTCTCTTTAGGTATAATAGGTAGAGCGCATGACGTGATATGTGGAACGTTGAATTTCTCAAATAGTTGCTTTATAATCATCCATGATTGCTCAGAACAAATTTCCCTAACAAGAAAATAATAAAGGAATGGGTTGGCGAGGATAATAGGGCGAACAGCATAACGTCCATCCTTGTTTAGCAAAATGTCAAGATTTACATCAGACAATTGTTCTGGTGAAGTGTCATCATTTAAGCATTTCTCATAGGGCGTTTCACCAACTGCGCTCTTTACATTTTGAAGCAGTTCATCGAATACGAAATACTCAGGAAGCTCAAATCCGTGATAATGTTCCGACTTCAAAAAGAAATCCATTGCCTCCTTGTGATTGAAGCTAAGTATATTTTTTGTTTTTTCTGTCATAGATATTGTAGTGATTTAATGTTCAACATATGGTTTCATGGCATTCTTCGGTATATAGGCAGTTGCCACGAAACATTCTTCAAGTAATTCTACAACCACTCTCTGTTGTCCTGCAATCCTTGCTACTCTGCCATGAATATCCTTAAATTCACCCTCTGTCACAATAACCATATCTCCTAATTTATATTGGATGATTTCTGTTGTAACAGGGATTATGTGCGGATTCTTGATAGATGTTAGTCTGATGAAGTTATTCATTGCTTCATCACGGATGGTGAGTGGAGGGTTGCGTTCAGGGTTGTCTTGAAGATGAACTGTATGGTCAAAGTAATAACTTAGTAGGTTCCTGCTCTCATCAAAACTTACATTGATTTCATTGAGTAATGTTTTAACTTGTTCTGCTGTCGCATGAACAAATAGAAATGAGGGAAGAAGTGGTTCTGTGCTGATTCGTTTCTTGCCTTGCTTCTTAATCTCTTTGTATCGCATAGGAACATAACATTCAAATCCTTTAGCTTCTACAAATGCTTTTGCCTTGATAATACGTCCATATGAAACTCGCAGAACGAACCATTGTCTGTTTGCATTAGGCACATTCTCTACCGACACCCCACCTTTGTTCTTCGAGATGGAGGGCGTACAAGAGGTAAGTCTTGCACTTGGACACGATGAGCCTGTGTCGGTAGGCTGCCCATTATACAATGAAGCGTCAGCCGTTAAAGGCTGTTTGGTGTTATCTTCCAATGTTATTGCTCAGAGGTTAGATTAAACCAATAGACTTTTTCTTGATAGAATTGTCAATTATTGACCACAAAAGTAGGAAATCTTATTCAGACGAAAGAATAAATCATTGGAAATCTTTACTTTTGGTGGCTCATTTCTGTAATTTTAGGTGATTTGTAGTAATCTGCACTACAAATCACCTCTCGTTGTCATTATCTGGATACCCCCTGCGACTTCTTTTTTGATGTTGCTCCTAACCCCATTTTCTGTGTTCCGTCCCAATTAGTGAGTTGGTCAGCACAACCATTGGAGCCACCGAGTGAAACGTATGTATCTGCGCTGCACGACATGTAATCAATGAACGAAAGGAAGTTCTGAATGATGGGTTCGGTATAAACAACCTCATCGGTAGCAAAGAGTGTTGTCCAGTGTGCGACACATTCTCTCCGATAGTTGCCACAGCCATTCCAATCCATGCTCGCGAGAAATCTTTCAACTGCAAATTTTGCTCCTTGTGGAGAGCGAAGCGCAATGTTGGATTTTGTGGCAGTAGCCATAATACCATAATAGATTGCTTTGGCTTCTTTCTCCTCGAAATCTATTCTGCTTGATTGCGAAAAGTTTTTGAGCTGTTCATTACCTTCACTAATGAATCGGTCAAGTACACCTTGGTATCTGTCTTGTCTTGCCTGTTCTTCACGTTTTGCCTCCGTTTCTTGTTCCTTGCGTTCTTCCACACGTTTAACAGCTTCAATTATTTCTGGCTGCTTTGTCAAGTCGTTCCATTGAAGAACCAAGATTTTGTATTTCTCCCATAGAGTATTGTAATCAGTTTTGAGCTTTGCAACATCTTCACTTTTAGAGGACAATTGGGTATTGAGACTTTCAATAACGGCATCCTTTTGAGCGGTTACTCGTCTGACTGTGTTCTCGTCAAGTTGCGATATGCGTTGCTTCACCTCCGTATTTTCGGCCTTTAGTGTATCATTCTCATTCTGTAATGCCTTATTCTCAATAATCAGTTTGTTGAGTTGCTGCATATAGTAAGTGTAAGTTTTGTTGACAGATGCCCGTATACCATTATTCTGCTTGTCACTTCAGCGTTGATGGCAACGATAAGAGCCTTGATAGCATCATTGATGTTTGTTGTCCGCTCCTCTCGCCAAGTCTTTGGTCCGATAAGTGCAGGAATTGGAATGGCAAGTTCTTTCTTAACGGCATCCATTGCCTCTTGAACAGGTGTCTTGATATTGAGAAGAGGGAAGGTGAGCTCTTGCTTGTCAATAGTGGCAAGAACAGCGTATTTCCCCACCTTGTCAAGAGCTGCTTTCGCCTGTCGCTCGGCTTCAAGAACGACTTTGTTCTTATGCCTTCGTCCTCGTTTTTCCTCCTCGGACAATTCATTGTAAGGGATGCCGCGTGCAAGACCATACTTGCAGCCAACCTCACTGTGATAGTCAGTATGTAGTTGCGAGAGATATTCCGACTTTGCTTTTCTCGTCTCTCCCCACACCTTGGCATAAGACACATGCTCAACAAAGTCCTTTGAGGCAGTCTGCTTGGTATAGTTGTCTCGTTCCTCTTTGGGTAATGCTCTCCATTCCTTAGTTGAAAGCACTATGTCGGGATTGTTTTTGTTGACGTACTTGCTGCCTATGCGTCCACGCTTCTTGACTTTCTCCACAGGAATAGTCTGTACATGGGCATGGATGCTCGTTTCGTCACAATGGACGGCAAAACTAATGATGTTCTCCTCGCCCCATTTGCGACAGGCAAAGTCGTAGGTGTCCTTTGCCCATTGATAGATGCCTTGTTGCAATACGATGTGGCTATGGTCTGTATCAGGATTGGCGGTGTCAATCTTTTGGTTGCCAAATGCGAGGTTGTACAGCACGTCGTGGTCGCCACTGAATATCATGCCGACAGTGCAGTTCGGACTATTCTTTGATACTTGGTCGGGATGCCTGGCATCCATGTATGGCTTGAACGCCAATTCATCAAGACGCATCTGAATGCAATCGTGAAGTGGAATAGGGTTAGATCCAAGCGGAACAAACTTTCTGCCTCTGACGATTTCAAAATTGAGATACTTGCGAGCAAGTGAATCTAAAAGTCCCTATTATGTTCATGGACTTTTGCAAAAAGTCGGCTCCCTCACGAAAGACTGCCTCTATCCTTGACTTTCCGCCATCTGTGCGTTTTCCGTCCGGTAGGTTGGATTACGATAGACCACCTTTGTCATCATCTCGTTGAGTCGGTCGGCAATTCGGTCACCATATCGCTGACGGATTTCCTTAGGCTCAAGGTTTGTGGTGAAGACCGTGAACAGTTGTGCGTCATACCGCATAGCCAAGAGTTCCTTGATGGGATAAATGAAATTGCCGTAGTCCTGCACTTCAGCAGGTTCAGTACCAATATCGTCTATACCTAATATATCAGCTTCCGCCAGTTTGCAAAACTTATTATAGTCCGTCTTGCGGAATTGCACAATCTGCATGGCATTGACAATGGTAAAACTATAGTAGTTATCAGAGCTATGTCCAGCATTAGGCGATAGGTTCGGTTTGAGGATTTCCAATCGTCTGACAAGATTCTGCAATGCCCTGAGCATAGTGGTCTTGCCGTTGCCGCATCCGCCACATAGAACGATTCCGAACTTTGCAGTGTTTGCAGTCAGGCAATTGGCTACCTGTTTGAGTTGTTCTTCAACAAAACCATTATAGATAAACCTGCGATAGCGGAGCTGTACTTCCATGATATATGCTGCCAGAAGATATTCGTATGCCTGCTCCTCCAACATAGGCAGTCTAAAACGCCCCGTCATAGTCCGTCCCTTCCGCAGGAACTGGACAAGTCCTGCGATTTTCTTTTCATTTGCTATTTCCATATACACCTCCGTTTTTACTGTCAAAAATCTCACATCTTCCCTTTATAAAAGAATCTTTGCTTTGGTGTTTGTCTTTATCTTTAATATGTGTCAAGTCCTGTGTCAAACCATGCGTCAAGTTATCCGTCAAGCCTACTGTCAAGTTATCTGTCCATTCAAGCAGTGTGTAATTGGACGGTAGATGGCGGGACTTGCCTTCTGTAAAAGCGATAAGTTTGCGCTCGGATAGATGCTTCCGTGCCGTGATGACAGTTTGCCTTGATAGGCGCAAGTCTTCACATATTCTTGTTGTGGAGCACGCAAACGGCATTTTCCAATACCGCTTATTGCTCTCGTTCACAAGGTAGGCAAACAAGGCTATCTCACTCGCTGGCAATGGCGACAACAAAGCAGAACGCCAAAGCTGGTTCATGTATTCGATATACGTCATACGCTCTCTTTACTATCGTTGTCATAAGCATTAGGCAAGTTCTTGTCCACTTTACTCTTCCGTTTGCAATAGCCAGCAACAGTTTCGTTCATAGAGCGAGCGTGTGTAATGGCTTTGACAGCCGAAGTTGGGTACATGTTCTTGTTGCCAAATTTGATGTGTTGCAAGTAGCCAGTGCGATGCCACTGCCATAGGGTAGCTGGACATACATTGAAAATTTTGCAAACCTCCTCTGTTGTAAGAAAGGTTTCCTCAGATTCTTCCTTGCGAGCAGACGCAGCTTGTTCCTCCCATTCCTTGCGTGACTGCGCCAAGAGAGCATTTGCAAAATGGTGAAGGTCTTCGGGAGTAACGGTTAGTGCTACCTGTCCTCCCATCTTTGTCAATGACATGATATCAACCATATTTTTTCTTTTGATATTCGTTATACATACGCTGTCTTGCTCGTAAACCAGGATGCTCTTTCTCGCAGCGTGATAAAAAAGAAACACCGCCAATCCGCTGGTTTGTCGGATTGACGGTGCAAAGGTATATGGCTTTTGACTGCTCTCGATGAGATTTGAATAGGCTGTAGGATGCGACTACTATTGACTACTCTTTGTTAATGGAATTAACGTGACAACATCAAAAATCCTTAGCCAAATGCTGTTTTACGTTTGGCTAAGGATTGTAAATGGCAGCAGATTGTCAGAAACGAAATATGCTGCGACAATATGCAATATGTAATCATAGAAAGGAAGTTCTTGCGCCCTAATTTGCGGTCGTAGAAGTGTACATTGTTTTTATCGGTGACATTGTAGCCTATGGCATTTCGTAAAGACCTTCTGTGATACTTGATTTTCTCCTCAACCTGTTTCTTGACAGCATCGGACTCGTATTCTAAGTTTATATGATACTTACTGAAATACTTGTCGAAACTACTTTTCTTCAGGTTGAATTCATCGACAAGCAGACTGCGAGGAATTGTTGGGAACAATATGCCGTCCTCTATTGCACAATGGATAATGACGGCTGCATCATCTGGATGTTCACCTCTGATAAGCTGGTGAAGTCCATGATGGATAGCATAGTATTGTGCTGCGAATGGAGTATATTCAATAAGTTTGGTCGGACGTTCCTCATTCGACACCCCACGAATAATCTTCAAGAACCCTAATACCATCTTTTGGGTAATGTCATCAAAGTGCTTCCGTATCAGTTCCTTGGTCAATGCCTCCATCTCGTCATAATGGTCGTTTCCTCTAATGGCAATATATTTGAGTGTCTTGCGGATTGAAGGTTTCTTTGCCAATTCTTCCCAAGGTGTAGTTTGGTATGACATAACAGCAAGAATGGTCATGCCGAAGGCTTCAAGACTTGGCTTTTCGACATTCTCGTTCACTTTCGTTCCATCAAATTCTTCCTTTATGAGCGAAAGCATGAACCTAACGTTCTCTTCTGTTATGTTGCGAGGCTTGCCGAACTGCTGTTCAAGATCCTCACCGATTTCCTTTATGTTCATGTCTCTATATCGTTCATTAGTCAATGAGTTTTACCAGTTCTCGTTTCATTTCGTTGTCTATCTCCCGGTATCGGGCGAAAGCACGGCTGCCGTCCGTATGTCCAGATAGGGATGCAACAAGGTTCGGGTCTTTCACCTTTTTGTACAGGTTGCCGATGAACGTCTTTCTTGCAGTGTGGCTTGTCGCAATATCGCAGATTGGTTTCTGTATAGGCTCACGCGTCTTGTTGTCAATAACAGTAACCATGCGGTCAATGCCGAGCAGTTTCAGAATTTTCTTAATCTGACGGTTGTATATGTTCTGGTTTATCTTCGGCAATAGCCTCGTTTCAAGGTCGGCATATTTGGCGAGAATAGCTTTCGCTTTATCATTGAGCGGTACTCGGATGGTGCGTGGTTTGTGGTTCTTTGTCTTTTCAGCAATGTATTCCACAGCACCATCAACGATGTTGGCACGTGTCATCTTTTCAAGGTCTCCCACACGGCAGCCGATGAGACAATGAAACATGAATATGTCACGATATACTTGTGTGGATGGCGTTTCGTTACTGAGGTCGGCATAGTAGACTTTGTCACGCTCTTCAAGTGTCAGATAGAAAGGAGGACTGTCCAACACCTTAGGCATCTCAAAGGTGGCGAAAGGGTCGTTTGTCGTGATATTATGCTTCAAACACCAGTTCACAACCGTGCGTATTCTTCTGAATATAGTATTGATGGAATTTTCCGTTAGTTGGCGTGGTTTGAAACGCTCCTCTATGTCATCGAATATCTGAGGGTAATGCTCATAATATTCAGCCTCGTTTACCAGATATTTATGAAACTCACGCAAGTCATCGGCTGTTATAGCATCAAGTCGCATGGTGTAACCTCGTCTACGCATGATTTCCCTTTGGAAACGCTCGAAGTGCTGCAATTTACGTACGTTATGCTCATGATGCCTTATAGATTCCTTTTCCATCGGGTGGTTCTCAGCATACTGCCGGCATTGGTACACAAGGCTGTATTCGTCACCTTTTCTGCCTTGGCGAATGTTGATGTTAGGATGATGAAACTCCTCAATAACACCTTTTAGCCAACGGCTGTCCGCTCCATGATAATATTGTGCGGATATAAGTGCCGCCAAGTCCTGCACGGCTTTGTCGAATGCCGTGCGCTTTGCCTCCGCTACAAGAGCCACACGTGTCTTGTAACCCTGCCGTTCCGCGCTCCAATGATTAGGATTGATGGATAACTCGCTGACAGCCTTGATGTCAGTCTTGCCGTCACGCACACGGAAATAAACGTGCGCCAGATCGGTTATGTTGTTCTTTGCCGAGGTTTCTCGGATGAATGCTGTTACTTTCATGCTACTCTATATATAATGATGTATAACTGGTAGACTGTATAAACGTTAGTTGATGAGGTTGACAAGATTTACTTTCGTTTCCTCATCAATCTCTCTGTATCTGGCGAAAGCTCTGCTTCCGTTTACATGTCCTGTCATGGAACTCACAAGCTCGGGGTCTTTCACTTTCTTGTATAGGTTGCCGATAAAGTTGCGTCTTGCCATGTGGCTTGTAGCGACATCACATATTGGCTTCTGAACCACCTTTCCGGTGACGGTGTCAAGGATAGTAACCATTCTGTTGATGCCACATTCTCTAAGTACGGCACGGATGCCCTCGTTGTATTGATACACTTGCTTTGTCGGCAGAAGCTTTTCTTGCTTGCCATCGTAACGTTTCAATATTTCCATAGCCTTTGTGGTAAGCGGGACGCTCACGGTCTGCGACCGTTTGCGCATGGTCTTGTGTGGAAGATACTGCAATATGTCACCGACTATATTGTCTTTGGTAAAAGAGAACATGTCTCCGACTCTACAACCCACCATTGATTGGAAGATGAACAAGTCACGATACACTTCTAACTCTGGCTTGTTGTGTAGGTTTTCATTGTAAACCTTATCACGTTCTTCTATCGTCAGATAAAAAGGTGTGCCTTGCACGGCTGCAGGGATAGTGAATGCATCGCATGAGCGGTTTGTTGTAAACCCCATCTTGATGCACCAATGCCCAACAATACGCAGATGATGCATGATACCTATAATCTGTGTGCTTGACATCTGCTTGGGAGGGTGCATGCCAAGGTTGAACTGTTCGTAAAACTCAGGGTAGTCATTGTAATGAATATATTCGTTTATGACATACTCTCTAAAATCAAGGTAGTCTTCGGGACGGATAGTCTCGCAATAGAGCGTGAAGCCTTCCTCTCCCTCTATTTCCCTCTTGTAGGCTTCATAGCGTTGAAGCTTCTTGATTGTTGGTTTATAAACGAGTGCTGATTTCGGACTCATGGGATGTTCCGTGATATATTGCTCCATTCTCGAAGCAACTGTAGTCAATGTCTCTGTTGACTTTGAAGTCGGATTGACACATTCATCAATCACATTCTTCATCCATGCAACATCAGCAGTCGCAGAGTTATACTGCTCGCTAAGAGCCGTTGTAATGGCCTGCACCAAAACCTTGACTTTCTTCTGCTCGTCAGATGGTACTTTCTTTGTCCTTCGATAGGAAAGTGCATCATTGTCCCAATAGTCAAGCATAACCTCAATGTCGGAACGGACTTTGAGATCGACATCCTTATCTCGGAGTCGAAAACAAAGATTGGCTTTTGTAGTAGCATTTTTATCCTTGGTCTTGCATTCCTTTGTGATAATGGTAATCTTCATGTTCCTATGTTTTTTATTTCTGCCACAAAGGTAATATATTTCCCGTAAATGTTCCCACATATCCCCAATAAACTTTGATTCGTTTAAATCTATTTATGATTTGTTTTTTGCACTTTCTTCCCTTATTATCAGTTATTTGCAGGTGTTGTCATCAAAATTCATCAATTCGAATCATTGTTGTTTTAGCATATACAGTTTCCACGCTTTTTTTGTTAGAACCAAATGCCATCGGGGGGAGCAGAGGGCATTCTGATTTTATGCACAAGTATCACCAGTCGCATTGGGATACACTCGTGAAACGATATGCCATAGGGCGGAGATCCGATCTGGACATGTCGCTTGCCGTTGCAGACCTCATCAGGAAGTTGCGCCACGATTTCCCGGATGTGGAAGTCGGCTGTGACGTAGAGGCGAACTTGTGCAGACCACCTATGAAGTATGTCTATGTATGCAACAAGACTGTCGGACCCGTCAATATTCCTGATGAGCCCCACCGCTTCATGGCACTTACCGAGTGCGAGCTGACCTTTTACCAAAACCATGACAACACTGTGCGTTTCCGATATTTCATTCAGCTTACACACGGACAACTTATCCACGGCGTGTCATGGGTGAAGGCTTCGACTGAGATACCATTTCGCAGCAAGGATTTTGACGAGGCGCGGTGCTACGTCACCGATAATTTTCTGAAGACCGAAAGCGACCCGGATATTCTGATTGCCAAAGACAGCTATGGAATCTATGACGGGAGCGGCCACCGTATCGGAGTAATGCACAATCATGCGGCACGAGGTTTCGGAGACAGCCACTGCATAATGTGTGACGCGGTTATGGCAAAAATGCTGTATCTTATAAACCAAGCCTTTGCCTTTTTCACAGAGAATAAAGAATCAATCAAAAACATAATAGATAACCAACAATCACATCAATGAAACAATTATTATTCACCCTGCTGGGAGTGCTGCTCGCGCTGCCCGGCATCGCCCGCGACTTCACCTATGAGTACGAGGGCCAGACACTGACCTACACCGTCATTGACGAGGAGGCCAAGACATGCAGGACAAAAGAAGGAACGTATCCTAATCCTAATCCCGGTAATTCCGTTTCCGGCGTACTGGAGATTCCATCTATTGCAAAAGACGGAGATGTAGAGTATTCCGTCATCGCAATCGGCCGTTATGCTTTCTACCGCTGCTCCGGCCTGACCTCGGTGACCATACCCAACTCCGTCATCTCAATAGGTTTTGAAGCTTTCAACGGCTGCTCCAGTCTGACCGACCTTATGATTGAGGATTCGGACAAGAACCTTTATTTTGGGGAGAATGTTTTCTCAAATGCAGGCTTACGGAATGTATATCTTGGCAGGAACTTCGATTACGAAGGTCAATATACATCTTCAGGACCATTCTACGCTTCTAAAATTTCAGAACTGACGATTTCCTCAACAGTAACGAAAATTGCTGTAGGTGCTTTTCAGCTCTGTGAGTCGTTAAAATCAGTAGAAATTCCCAACTCCGTCAACTCAATCGGCAAATATGCTTTCTCCGACTGCTCCGGCCTCACATCGGTGACAATACCCAACTCCGTCAACTCAATCGGCGAATATGTTTTCTCCGGCTGCTCCGGCCTTACATCGGTGACAATACCCAACTCCGTCAACTCAATCGGCGAATATGCTTTCTCCGGCTGCTCCGGCCTTACATCGGTGACAATACCCAACTCCGTCAACTCAATCGGCGAATATGCTTTCTCCGGCTGCTCCGGCCTGACCTCGGTGACCATACCCAACTCCGTCACCTCAATCGGCAACCATGCTTTCTACGACTGCTCCGGCCTTACTTCGGTGACAATTCCCAACTCCGTCAACTCAATCGGCGTAGGTGCTTTCTCCGGCTGCTCAGGTCTGGGGACATTTACAATCGAAGATGGCCAGAGTTTGATTGCTTTTGACGGTGCGCTTAATAATGCCAATATTGAACACTTATATATTGGAAGAAACTGGTCATATTTCAATATGTATGGGAGGAGTGCTTTTCCATCAAAAACTACAACTGTCGAGATCGGCAATTCTGTAACTGAACTGCCTGCTTATGCCTTCTACGGCTGCTCCGGCCTGACCTCGGTGATCATCGGCAACTCCGTCGCCACAATCGGCAACTCTGCCTTCGAAGAATGCTCTGGCCTTACTTCGGTAATCATACCTAACTCCGTCAACTCAATTGGCAACAAAGCCTTTTACGGCTGCTATGGCCTGAATAAATCGGCATATCCTTCCGGATTATCCAATCCTTTTTGCTATACCGACTATTACGGGCATACCGATTATGGGGTTTCTATTCAATATCCAAGGGAAGACGCAATAATTGAGGATGGTTTTGTTTACGGACCTGAGAAGAATGCCATATATTTTGCACCTTATTATCTCGAGGGCGAGTATGTCATCCCTGAGTATGTTACCAAAATCGGCGGCGGAGCCTTCCAAGGCTGCTCAGACCTGACCGCGGTGACCATCCCCAACTCCGTCACCTCAATCGGTAGCACTGCCTTCTTAGGCTGTAGCGGCCTGACTTCGGTGATCATCCCCAACTCCGTCACCACAATCGGATTGTATGCATTCGCCGACTGCAGCGGCCTGACCTCGGTTAAAGCTACGGCTATAAATCCGCCGGTAATGAACGACAACTCATTCAAGGGGCTCTATGATACTGCCGCTTTGTCGGTACCCGAAGATGCTGTTACAGGTTATCTTGCCACCAACTGGTCTCTTTTCGAAAATCTTCGAATCGGCGATTCCGAGACAGCAGCTCAGACATACGAGACGGGCAATTTGAAATATATGCTTATCCCCGGCAAGACACAGGAGGATAAAAACTTAGCGGTTGTGATCCCCGGCGATTATTCATCGCTGACCGAAGTCACTATCCCGGAGCGCTTCACTGTGTCGGAAAATGGTAAAAATACTCGTTATTATGTCGATGCCATAGGCTATAAGGCTTTTGACGGATACTCAAATCTCGCAACCGTAACGTTCAACTCCCGCAATGCAGCAAAGGTTATAGGCGACTACTCCTTCAATCAATGCTCTTCATTGACAGGAATCGTGATTCCAGGCAGTGTGAAGACAATCGGAGACTATGCTTTCTATTGCACATCAGCTATTAAAGATGTGACCCTCAATGAAGGATTGGAATCAATCGGCTCTTATGCCTTTGCATTCGATCGCTCTTCTGGTGTACACATCAGTCCTATTTATATTCCTTCCACTCTTAAGTCGGTCGGTAGATATGCTTTCTCTAATGTCTATTGCGAGTATGTCAATATCTCTGACCTGGCATCCTGGTGCAATATCGATTTCGCGCACTCCAGTTCAAACCCTACAGCTATGGGTGCAGGCTTGTATCTTAATGGAGAAAAAATAGAGAATCTTGTCATCCCCGAAACAGTTGCTGAAGTCAAAGCCTATGCATTCTGTGATATCGACGGGTTAAAGTCTGTCGTATTCAACGATGCTTTGCAAAGCATCGGCGAATCGGCATTCTCTAGCTGCAGCGAGTTAGAGTCTGTC
>ERZ808035.396-NODE-396-length-43012-cov-5.608478_pt1 | contig 43012 bp, 37 predicted proteins | sample MGYA00380189_ERZ808035 | MGnify/ENA primary metagenome ERZ808035 (study PRJEB31490, sample SAMN06133407) | mouse gut metagenome | isolation source: M5_1 | host: mice | place: China: Chengdu | collected 2015-05 ...
TAAAGAAGGTTGATCAGTCTGACCAGATCAAGGGACTATTCTGTCTATCCTATTCCTACAATAAACTTACGCTATCGATGAAGGAGATTTATTTGATAGGTTTATAAAAGTGAGGTATAATTATCATAAAATAATGGGAAGAGAGTATATTTCGGGAGAATCTTATGGATGGAATCATATGCTATACACCTTATCTGCCGGAGGGAAAGGAGCGTGATATTTCCTTTTTGGAACTGCTTTTGGATGAAAACTGGGCAGAGGGGACAATAAAGTGCCAGGAAAAAGTGTATTCAGATGTGGGTGATATGAACAGAAAATTGGAAGCAAAGCAAAATTATGAATTTTTACTGCGGGCTGTTCAAAAATATCCGCTGAAAGCGATAGGGATTGGGAATGGAAGCAGCGCTCCGGGATTTGCCGGTAAATCCTGGAATGAATTTCGGGCGGACTGTTATATTGCGGGAAAATACCAGAAAGAATTGGCGCAGTCCGGGTATTATCCGATTGTAATAAAAGATTTAATGGCGAAAGCATTAAAATTCGCTGAGGACGGAAAGGCGGCCGGATGGCTGAATGAAATGATTTCCCATGGGCCTGAATACGATAAGATAGATGGCGATACCAGCCCTATTCTTATTTATCAGCATAACGATTTTTGCCGTCATGTTCCTGCTTCTTTTGCCGAGGGACTGGCAGAGGCGCTGCGTGTCTGCCGGCAACGGGTGATTCTTTGCGATGTAGTGGAAAACGAGGCTGTATTGGCTCAATTTGCAGGGCAGCGCTTTAAAGCGGTGGTTGGAATACAGACCCAGATGTTTTTGTCTGCAGCATTAGACGGATATTTTCATGACTTGCTTGACGGGCCTAAATATAATATGATTCTGGATCATCCAATAGGGTTGAGAAAACTCTTTGAAAACCATCCGGACAATTATTATGCACTGGTTCATGACCGTAATTACCAGAGGTTTATCAAATCTTATTGGCCGGGGGTGAAAGACTGTTTTTGTTTTCCGCCCGGCGGAATACAGCCATCCATTCCATTATTGGAATGGGGGGCATCAGGAAACTGTAAAAACTGGCAGGAAGTAAAGAAATATGACGTTATTTTTATGGGCGGTTATCCCAATTACCGGGATTTTCTTGGATTTCTGTATAGTCTGCAGGGTTCCGTGCGCATTTTTGCGGCGCGGTTTTTAGACGTCATGCGGAGAAACCCCAATGATCCGGCAGAGAAGGCATTGAAACAGGCATTGGGATATTATGGTATAAGCCTGGCGGAAGATGATTTTTTGAATTTGCTGGAAATGCTCAGGCATGTGGTGGACTGCATTTCCAGTTACTACCGTGAAAAGGTAATCCGTATGCTTTTGGATGCAGGGATAGAAATACATGTGTATGGGGACAGCTGGAGTAGAGCGCCTTTTGCAGGGCATGAATGCCTGGTTCGCCATCAAGGGATGGATGTAGAAGAGAGTTTGAACATTATGGAGCAAGCGAAGGTTTCACTCAATATTATGTCCTGGCATAAAGACGGCTTTACAGAGCGCGTTCTGAATAGCATGTTGGCTGGAGCAGTGGCATTATCAGATAGAAGCACGCATTTAGAAGAAAAATTTGTGGATGGGGAAGATATTATATTATTTGATTTGGCACGGCTGGGGGATCTTCCTGGCCGGGTCAGTGAACTGCTTTCAGATGAGGAAAAATTACGGGCAATAGCGGAAAAAGGCAGAAAAAGAGTGATGGAAGAACACCTGTGGATTCACAGGGCAAAGGAATTTTTAAAAATAATTTCAAAAAATAGCTAGCGGATGCGGAAGGGATCGTGGGTGAACGATGGAACAAGAAAAAATAATAGCAGAAATCAATGCGCTAAAAGAAGCCAATAGAGAATTGAGTAAAATATTAAATGAAGTGATTCGGCAAGTTATGGATAATAATGAACTTTGTTCTAAGTTTATAGAAGAAAACGGGATAATAAAAGCTTTTTTTTCCCAAAGATTGGATAACCTGCCTTATGAAATATTTGACCCGAGATATAGGCATAAATATGATATACCAAAGATCATGACAGAAGAGGAAACAATTGATGAAATTGTAAAGAACAGGAAGTCGATCTGTAGATTCGGAGACGGGGAATTCAGTATTATGTTTGGCAGTTCGCGGTGGCGTTTTCAAAGAGACGATGCCAAACTTGCGGAAAGATTAAGAGAAGTGATCACAACGGAGGAAGAAAATATACTAATAGGGCTGAATGATTTTTATGGAGACTTATCCGATAAAACGGAGCATGATGCTGCAGGAATCAGGTCATATATAACGCCGCAGATCCGCGCACAACATATGGAAGTCCTTAATACGGAACGAGTATATGCACATGCATGCATATCGAGGAGCGGAACCATAGAAAAGGTAAAAAACCAAAAAAGAATGTGGGATAATAAAGAGTGCTTGTTTATTGAAGGAGATAAGACGAGAATGGGGGTAGGGAATGATTTATTCGATAACGCAAAATCAATCCAAAGAATTTTATGCCCTTCAGAAAATGCGTTTGATAAATACGATGCAATTTTGGAGGAGGCACTTAAGACTTCCCTCAATAAAACGGTTTTTATTGCTTTAGGGCCGACAGCCAGCATATTAGCCTATGACTTGGCAAAGGCGGGTTATCATGCGATTGACATCGGACACGTAGATTTGTCGTACGAATGGTTCTTAAGAACCGGAAGTTCGGAGATGGCGGCCGTTAAGCATAAATATAACAATGAATACGATGAGGGCTATATAGTAGAGGATATTCAGGACGAAAAATACGAATCTGAAATTATAGCCGATCTGTCAGATCATTGATGGAATTATTTTTCAGAGAATAGTTAACAGCTGTCTTGCCCGATGGATCCAGAGATGGCTCTGCATGGCCTTTTGGTATCCATTTTGGGCGATCTGCTGCAGACGGTCGTTATCCGAAAGCAATTCCAGAATTTTTTCAGGGAGGCTGTCCAGATTGGAGAGGTCGAACAGGAGGATATCTTTTCCGTCAGCAAATTCTTCCTCTAGGCGGACGCTTCTGTCGGATAATACGGCGGTCTGGCAGAGCATGGCATTAAGGACTCGTTCTGTCAGGCCGTCCTTGTGCCATGACATAATGTTGAGCGAGAGTTTGGAGCGTTGTGTAATGAGCAGAGCTTCTGGAGGGTTCAGTGCAGGATGCCGAACCAGGCAGGGATGTTTTGAAAAGGGCGCGTTGTCCCAACTGTCGCTATATACGTGTATTTCTATCCCGGCTTGAAGAATGGTATGTATTATTTTTTCACGGTAATAAAACATAACGCAGTCAAAGACAGGTTTCATGGCGGCAAACATCTCCAGAAAATCCGAATCGGATAATGCCAGGTTATATTGTCTGAATACCTCTGAAAGGGCTTTTTCTGCGGAGGTATTGGGATTGCGGCGCATAACATGTATTAAACGGGTAGCAGCCATGCGGTAAGGACGCGGATAAGAATATATAGCGGAGAGAGGTTCCCTGTAATTATGGTAAGTGCCGAAGAAAGTGATTCCGTATTGCTTTTGCGGCGGACAAGTTATGTTTATTCCGCAGTTGGAAAGCAATGTCCCGGCGGGAGGGAAATAAAAACACCCTGCTATATTCTTGTAATAGCATTGTATAAAGGAAAGGTAATTGCGGTCATGCGTTAATACATAGCAGTCTTCTCCAGAATATTCAAAATTGCCGTGCATGGTGATCGGATGGTCTAAAAGTATCAAATATTTTTTCCCGGAAAATGAGCAAATAAGATTGGTTTGGATGCCAATAACCGCCTGGAAACGGCGGTTAAGAAATGGCTCTAAGGGCTGATTTCCGCTTGTTATATCAAGAATTTCCACAGGCTGGCCGCATGAACATAAAGCTTTTGCAAGTTCGTCGATAAAAAGATTCAGGACATGGTAACATGCATCGGAGGTTCGCAGAAATAAAACAGGAAGCGTTTGATGATCAATTTTTTCCATAAATACCCCTTATATCGTAGCCTAAAAACAATAATATAATGGGATTATATCAGAGATAAAAAGAGGTGTAAAGATTCAGGGACCTTTTCCTGAAAAATCGTGTGATAGAATGAAAATCCCATTTTGATTTTCAATACTATGTGATATACTGGATGAATGATATGGGAAGGTTGAGATATAGATTGATGGAAAAGAAAGCAGGGTATTCATCCTATGAGAACATTACTGATTGGGGACATGAAAAGAATCGATAAGTTATATTGTTGGTTGGAGAAGGCAGAGGAAGCTTTTGATATAGAATTAATTGTTTCGGAAAATGAACTGGAATCCCAATATTATGACTGCCGGATTGAACCAATAGTTGCATTGGATCGTGTTATTCAAGAGAAATATGATATTGTATTTGTTTGCAGTAGTTTTTACCAAAAAATAGAAAAAATATTGTTGGAATATGGGCAGAATATGAATAATATCGTGCCGGAAAAGGGAGTTTGCAAATATTTGTCGAAAGCGGATATTATGCGTTATTATGCGGAACAACTGAATGATTCCCGAGGAGCCTTGAATAACGAGTGTATTCAGGTAGATGAATTTTCATATTGTAATGCGGAAATAAGTACTTTTGGAGATGGAACCAGATTAACCATAGGGAAATTCTGCTCTATTGCAAAGGGAACTTCTATTATAGTGGGGGGAGAACACAGGACGGATTGGTGTTCCACCTATCCTTTTAATGAAATGATAGAAGAATTCGGTTATATCGAAGGACATCCCGCATCCAAAGGAGATATCATTATTGGAAATGATGTATGGATAGCGTCTCGGTGTATCATTTTATCTGGAGTGCATATAGGGAATGGGAGTGTGATCGCAGCCAATACGGTTGTAGCCAAGGATGTGGAGCCTTATACGATTTTTGGGGGGAATCCGGCAAGAGTGATTCGGAAACGTTTTGATGACCAAACAATAAAAAAGCTGGAAGAAATTCAATGGTGGAATTGGGAATATGAATATATTTATGATGCAGTTCCTATTCTGCAAAGCAACCGCATTGACCAGCTGTTCCGCTATTACGATTGCGTGGTTCAAAAAAGGAGGAAATAGGGAGGGAAGATATAGGGGTATCACGGTCTTAATGGGGCGGCTCAACATATATTTTTAGGTTGGTATTTAATAATGCAGCTAAATAACAAAAGGCGCTGTTGGACATAAGAAGGCCCTGGCACATGCTCATAAGCTGAAGGTCACGGAAATTGGCGCCATGGATGTTTCCTTCTACATATATGACATCAGAGGACAAATCCAGCCCTAATAAGGGGGCGTTTTGGCGGCACCAGTTCAAATCATCGGAAAAAACGAAGAAAACGGCATCCGAATGCTGCCGCAATATTTTTTTTATGGAATCCATATAATACGATGCGGGAAGCTCCCATCCGAGATCGACATAATCGCCGCGCCGTATGTGGATGCCGATAGAATTGCAGGAGGATATCAGGCTGGCATATTTTTTGTTTTCCTCATCGGTAATGGAAGGAAAAGATAATTCTTTCCGCAATATATCTTTATAGGAACGGAACCATTCAGGACGGATCCAGTAACCGTGGTAGTAAACGGATTCTCCTGGAAACTTGGTGATTTCCGGGTGAAATTCATTAGAGGGGATTTGGTATACTTTGCCGTTAAAAGGATTATGTGTTTTATAGTTTGTTGTTTCGGCGATCATCTCTATAGGGAAGCCCAAGTCGGCAAAGGATTGGGCGATGCTGACGCCTCTTTGCTTTTTCAGAATGAGTTCCTGCCATATATCGGCATCAAAATGATGGCTCAGTAAGTTGGCCTGGATGCCGAATACTTTTTCCAGTTCATATCCGTTATGCGCCTGATGAATGAAAAAGAAGGAATCATCCAGAAACCAAGGACGTCCTTCGGGATAATAAAGTTCCGCAAAGCGGACAAAAATATATTGAAAAACCTGATTGGCAAGCCCTCCGTTTAAATATTGGATCCTCATGTGTATCCGTTTCCTTTCTTTGGAGATTATTTTTTCCGTATCAGATCTAACCGTTGCTGCGCTGGTGCATATTTTCCGCATTTTTCGTATAATTCGGCGGCTTCCCGGATATTTCCCATACATTCGTAAATAACTCCTGCATTATAGTAAGCAAAATAGCTGTTGACGCCGTCCACGGCATAATCGGTGATTGCAGCGGCTTTTTGGAACTCCTGTATGGCGTTGGAAAACATCGCATTATTCATGTAAATGAGTCCCATTAGAAATACGAAGTCTGCCCGCCGGGAAAAAACAGAATATACACCCTCTAGTCCAAGGGCTTTGTCATATTGTTCCAAATTGACCAGGCAGTAGCCGTAAGACTCCACCAGGGTTTGCACATATTCTTCCTGTTCATTCACTTCCATAGAAAGAGCCTGTTCGAAATAGGGCAGGGCGTTGGCATATTCGGAAAGGCCAAAATAAGATTGCCCTAATTGAAACAGGAGGTAAGGGTCGGCGCTGCCGGATTGCAGCTCGGCATCTAACAGGGAAATGTTTCGCAAAGCCTTTGCCCTTTTCAGATCAGGGGACTGATAGCCAATATGGTAAAAGGACAAGGGGACGGGGATGAATTCCAGTGCGCTTCCGTTTTTGGCAACAAGCTGTTCGTGTATGGCGCCTTTATAATGTGTAAATTTACGGTTAAAAAAACGGGCAATCTGTTCATGGACGATGGGTGTGGATTCAGCAGAGGCCGAAAACTCTGCCGAGGGACTAAGCCGGCTTAGCATACCTGTCTGCCGGGGAGAGATTAGTCCGGGCAGATTGCATATCGTTTCAAAAGTCTTCTCATCAGCCTGCAGATACTCATCGCAGTCTACAACCAGGATATAATCGTTGCTGGCTATGGAGATAGAATAGTTTCTGGCAGTGCTGAAATCGTTGGCCCAGTCAAAGTGGCGGACATTGGGAGTATAGGTACGGGCGATTTTAACGGTACGGTCCGTAGAACCCGTATCGACAACGATGATTTCCCAGTCATAGCAAGAAAGGCGGCGCAGACATTCGCCAATATAGTTTTCTTCGTTTTTTGCAATGATGCAGACGGATATGGGTAGCATAAGCGCTCATCTCCTGTTGGCGGGGCATAGAATGAAGTTAAGAGATTCCTAACAAGCGTTCTAATTCATGGATTCGGTTTTCTCTCTTTTCTAATTCATTTTTAAGTTCATTATTTTTGGTTTCCAGCTTGTTATTTTCATTTTCCAGTTTGTTGTTTTCATTTTCCAGTTTGTTGTTTTCATTTTCCAGTTTGTTGTTTTCACTTTTCAGTTGACTGTTTTTATTTGTCCATTCATTAGCTTCGTCCCTTAAATTATTAAGCTCTTCTGACATTTCATCAATCATAAGTTGTACGGTATTGCGGTCTAAAATCCTTAATGCATCTGAGAACATAAATAGTACACCTCCTATGTCTTTGCGGAATTCAGTTACCTCTTCATAGATATCTCTTATATGCGGGTATTGCCTGGCAATCTGTAGCTGGACTTCGCGTTTGCTTGAAGATAGCAGATGCATCCATGCGTCCAGTTCGCCTTCTATTTTATTTTGCTTGATTTGCTGGAATCTGTCAAGCGCTATGAATGTATATTCCTGCAACAATTCCATAGGAAGGCCGCTGTCAAATTGTTGTTTTGAATGATGAATATAAATGTTTGGGAAATTGCTGAAAATTTTGCTGGTTTTTTCTAAAATGACGATGGTGTATACTTTTTTAATGTCCTGATAAGAAAAAATTTTTCTTCTGTCATGTTTTGTCCGAACATATTGCCGCATGAGAAGATCTGAAGAATAGCAGGCGGCGCGTTCGCCGGAGAACTGGTACGGAATTTTTTGGATTTCGATATCCGCAATGGAACCGTCTTCCATTTTTACCACAATGTCCATAATTAGCAGACTGCCCTCTTCTATTATCCTCGTGCTTTCAGCGGGCAATACTTGATGCACAATTAATTCTTTTCCCAGGATCAAGGAAAGAAGGCGGGAAAGTCTTTCGGGATGCATTTCGGGATCAAATATTTTTTTGAAAAAAGGATCATAGGTTAAGGGGAGTGTTCCTGTCCCGGAATAAAAATTTAAAAATTTGTTCTGCCATTCTTTTGAAAGGCGGGAGTAAGCATTTTCCCATGAGGCATTGTTGTTGATTTTGTGCAACAATTCATTTTTCGCCAATAGCATACTTTCCATAGATAGTTTCTCCTTTGCAGTTTTGAGATAGAATAAAAATAGTGGGAATAGATGGCAGAATTGCCATAGAATTCAATGCCGTCAGACACGGCTTGCTTTTATGGAATGATTATAGCGTGTTTTAGCGGGGCTGGCAAGCATTTTATAAAGGTTTGGCGATGTATTCCATGTGCATGCGAGTTTGACGGCACATAAAGGAAGTGATATAGTAAAAACATTAAATAAGGATGGAGGATGTGAAGATGGATAACTTACAGGAAGAAAAAAGAGAGGCATTGAAAGCGGCGGGAGAATATTTGGAAAAGCTGATTCCAGGAATTGGAACTCTTTGCGGGGAATTGAGAGGGAACAGGCAGCCGGATACGGATGAATTCCAAAAACAGTGCATCGATGGCCTGAACTGGGTAATAGAAATTTATAACAGGATTACGGATGTGGTGGATGCAGAGAAAATACATACGGAAAAACAGGAATTAAATGCAAGCCTGATGGAGCTTGGAGCAGCGATCAGGGATAAAGAGGACGAGAAAACTGCCCGTATACTGGAAGAGGCCGTGGTTCCTTTCCTGAGCGATTTGAAAGAAGCTGCCCAGGCCTAGAAACAGGGTTCAGTTCTTTTGAATTATGGCCGATAAATATATATGGAGTTTATTTTGCTGTTTAGATGATAATTTCAGCTGAAGGGATGTCAGCGTTAAGATGCAAGGAGGCATACGTATATATTTTGTTTGTGTGCCCCTATTTTAATAGGGGCATATTTTTAAGGAAAGAACTAAGGGCGATTGATGAGAAAACGGGAAAAAGACAGGCTTTTAGAAATCATGGACACGCTAGCGGACGGAATAGAGGAAGCCCGCCGGCTGATCGAAAACGCACAGGAAGAGGAAGCCGTATCCCTCCTTACGGACTGCCAGGAGGCGGCGATAGCAGTAGGAAATGCAGTAGAGCGGGCGGAAGGGAAAGGGACGAGGGCAGTAAGCTTATTAGAGGAGCTATGCGAGCTTCTTTATAGCTGTGCGTCTTCTGTTTCAGCCGATAGGCAGGAAGGCATGGCCGATGTCTGCAGAAGGATAGAAGACAAATGTATAGAGGCGGAGGAAGAGCTTATTGATGGGATAAAAGCAAAGAAACTTGCAGTTTTTTTGCCATATAAAGTTTCTATGTGGGATTCGCTGGAAAGTATATGGAAAGCAGCCAGCAAAGACAGAGATTGGATCAGTGTAGTAATGCCGATTCCTTACTTTGATAAAAAAACGGACGGGACGTTAGGAGAGATGCGCCATGAAGGAGGAGATTTTTCACCGGATGTCCCAGTAGCCGACTGGGAAAAGTTTTCTTTGGAAAAGGAACGTCCGGATATTATTTTTATTCACAACCCATATGACCAGTATAATTATGTGACGACGGTACATCCTCTGTTTTATGCTTCCAGAATAAAACAGTATACGGAAAAGTTAGTATATATACCTTACTTTATACATCAAAATGATATGGTGGAAGATACCTACTGTTTGCTGCCGGGCGTTATTTATGCGGATATTGTTGTATTGCAGTCGGAAAAGGTAAGGGAACAGTATATCAAATATTTTGAAGAAACTCTTCCAGAATTGGTGCAAAAACAGGGACAGAAAATAGAAGATAAATTTCAGGCATGGGGTTCGCCGAAGCTGGATGCATTGTATCGGGAAGAAGGAGAAGAGGCATTGCCTGAAGACTGGAAGGAACTGTTGGGCGGCGGGAATAAAAAAGTTATTTTTTTTAATACGCATTTGAGCAGACTGATGAAGGAGAACAGCGACGGCTTTTTTAAAAAGATGGAATGGGTATTTCGGATTTTTGGAAGAAGGGATGATGTAGTGCTTTTATGGAGGCCGCACCCCTTAAGCCTGGATACGGCAAAATCGATGAACCCGGGAGCAGTCAGGCCTTATCTTGATCTGGTGGAACAATATAAAAAGAAGAAAATAGGGATCTATGATGATTCCGGGGATCTGCATCGGGCGGTGAAGCTGGCGGACGCTTATTATGGGGACAGAAGTTCAGTGACGGAGTTGTTCCGGCAGCAGGGGAAACCTGTTATGATTATGGACTGCGAGGTTTTGAAGGAATGAAGGTACACCATCTGACGGATGACGAATTGAGGCAGGTTCAGTTGATACAGCTGGAAATGTTGAAAGAAGTGGATAGGATATGCGGGCTTTGCGGGATTCATTACAACATTATAGCTGGCACCCTATTGGGTGCGGTCAGGCATAAAGGATACATTCCATGGGATGATGATGCGGATGTAGCATTTTTGAGGGAGGAATATGAGAAGTTCCGGGATGCCTGTGAAAAGGAACTGGATCATGGCAGATTTTACTTTCAGGATCACAGGAATACGCCGGGATACCGTTGGGGATATGGCAAACTGCGCAGGAAAGGAACGAAATTTTTGCGGGAGTACCAGGAGCATATGCCTTATGAACAAGGGATTTTTATTGATATTTTTCCGTTGGATACGGTTTCGGATGTTAAGTGGATAAGGACATGGCAGAATTTTCACTGCTTTTGCGTCAGGAAGATAATGTGGGCCCCGGTGGGAAAAACAGCATCCGGGAAAAAGTGGCTAAGATGGTGGTACGGGTGCCTGGAAAGAATTCCCGCAGAAAAATTGTATGGACATTATGGCAGGTTGGTAAAGAGATGGAACCAGAAGGATACGGAATGGGTGAGGATCCTTATGTTCCCCACACCGAACGGAGAATACGGATACTTACGGAAATGGTATGAGAAGAGTGAAAAAATAGAGTTTGAGGGGGAAATGTTTTGGGGAATTCAGGATGTGGACGGGTATCTTTCTTTTAAATTCGGAAAGTATATGGAATTGCCCCCGCCGGAACAGCGGAAAGTGCATCCGGTGACGGAACTCGGGTTAGGTGATCCGGTGAGAGGGGAAAATGTATGAAAGGCAGGAAGCGGCCATGAAAAAAGTCATAACATACGGTTCTTTTGACCTGTTTCACGCGGGGCATTACCGGTTGTTGAAAAGAGCAAAGGAATTGGGCGATTATCTGATCGTAGGGGTGACTACGGAGCAGTATGACAGGCTGAGGGGGAAACTGAACGTGGAAGAACCCTTACTGGCCCGCGTGGAAAATATAAAGAAAACCGGTCTGGCGGATGAGATTATTATAGAAGACCATCCCGGGCAGAAGGAAGAGGATATTGTAAAATATGGCATCGATATTTTTACGGTGGGATCTGACTGGACAGGAGCTTTCGATTATTTGAAAGGGAAATGCCAGGTCGTTTATTTGGAGAGGACGAAGGATATTTCCAGTACGATGCTCAGGGAGAAGCTATATCCGATTATCCGCCTGGGGATAGTGGGAACGGGGCGTATTGCGAAGCGCTTTGCGGCGGAGACAAAATTTGTCAGTGGTATTGAAAGCAAAAGCGTGTATAATCCACATAAGGAGAGTGTTGAGGCTTTTGCCGAGAAGAACGGATTAAACGCTTATTATGAAGAATATGAAAAGTTTTTGGATGAGATAGATGCGGTATATATAGCGGCTCCTCATGAATTTCATTATAGTTATACAAAAGAGGCGCTTCTCCGCGGAAGACACGTGTTGTGCGAGAAACCGCTGGCGTTTTCGAGGCGACAGGCAGAGGAATTGTACGGGATAGCGGGAGAGAAGGGCATGGTGCTGATGGAAGCGCTGAAAACCGCTTACTGTCCCGGCTTTGAAAAGCTTTGCCAGGTGGTGGAAAGCGGCGTGATCGGTAAAGTTTGTGATGTGGAGGCCTGCTTTACCAGACTGACGGCGGAGGGATCGAGAGAAAGGACAGATGTGAAATATGGCGGCGGATTCACGGAGTTCGGCAGCCATACGATGCTTCCAATCCTGCGGTTTATGGGAACGGATTATAAGGATGTACAGTTTCACAGTATTTTGGATGAACAAGGAGTGGATCTGTATACAAAAGCGAATTTTGTTTATGAGAGAGGGATGGCTACGAGCAAGAGCGGTGTGGGCGTGAAGTCGGAAGGGCAGCTGGTGATTGCAGGAACGAAAGGGTATGTGCTGGCCCGTTCGCCTTGGTGGCTGACGAAATATTTTGAGGTCAGGTATGAAGATCCGGGAAAGATCGACAGGTATGAAGTGCCTTTTTATGGGGATGGGTTAAGGTATGAGGTGAAGGATTTTGCCGTGCAGATCAATAAGGGGGAGTTGGATAATAAGAAATTTGGATCGAAGGAATCGATCGCTCTGGCTGGGGTGATGGAGAGGTTTATGAAGCTGAGGGATACTTGTTATGGAGAATAGAAAGATCCGGGTCTTGCATTTTTCCATCGCTAATACGAAAAGCGGTGTGACACAATATATTATGAACCATTGGCAGTTTATAGACAGGAGCCAATTCCATTTTGATTTTGCGACGTTTAGCAAAAAACTCGATGATGAAGAATCAATAATACGGAAAGGAAGCAGGGTATACCATATTGAAACCTATGCAGAGGCAAATGAAGAAAAATTCTGTGATGAAGTCAGCGGTATATTAAAGAATAATTATGACATTGTCCATTTGCATACAAGTAATTGGAGCAGTGTTTTGCTGGAACGTTTGGCAAGGGAAGCCTATATCCCCAAAATAATTATCCATTCCCATAATTCTAATGTTCATAATTCTTATGGAAAATCAAGAGAGGAAGCAGTCGAAAAACATCTATGGATGAGGGAAAAGCTGACAGAGGATTTGGCAACGGATTATTGGGCTTGTTCCTGGAAGGCTGCAGAATGGCTGTATGGCGACAGGATACCGAAAGAAAAGATAGCGATTATGAAAAATGCTATTGATGCGGATAAGTTTTTGTTTGATCAGCTATTTAGAGAACAGCACCGCAAGGCGTTTGGACTGGATGGAAGCTTTGTGATAGGGCATATCGGAAGATTTGAATATCAGAAAAACCATGAATTTTTAATAAGGGTATTTGCTGGATTGAAGGATGAAATTAGTAATGCCAGATTAGTTCTTATAGGAGACGGGAGTCTCTGGCGGAATATGGAAGAAATGATAGAAGAATATGATTTGGAAGATCAGGTGTTGCTATGCGGGAAACAGGCAGAGATAGAAAAGTGGTATCAGGCGATGGATGTATTTGTCCTGCCTTCCTGGTTTGAAGGCCTTCCACTGAGCCTGATAGAAGCGCAGACGGCGGATTTGCCCTGCCTTGTAAGCGAACATGTGTCTAAGGAAGTAGAGATATCGGATCATTGTTATTTTTTAAGGCTGGATGAAGAACTATGGCGTTTGGAATTGAAAAAGATATATATGCAGGGAAAACGGGAAAGATGTAATATGAAACAGATTATATCCAGGGCAGGATATGATTTGGAGAGTGAAATTAAAGTATTGGAAAAAATGTATTTGCAATAGCCAGCGCAGCGGTATATGAAGGGGCAGGAGAATTGGTATAATGGAAATAAACAAGCTGAAAAATGTTTACCATATCAGAATGGAGGAGAACCTAAATTTTATATTGCCTGTTTTAGTACGTAACAACCAGGATACAGTAATTCAGAAAGGAGAAATGGCAGTTTTTATCCATTTGTATTATAAGGATACGATAGACAGGTATTTTGAGTATATTAAGGAGATTCCAGATGCCATTGATATCTATATCAGCATATCAGGAAGTGAAACGAGAAAAATCGTAGAGGAAAAGATGGTCTCCCATGGGCTTGTCCGTTGCAGGATCATAGAAAAAGAAAATCGCGGAAGGGATATCAGCGCGTTGCTTGTAGCATATGGGAAAATGGTGCAGGATTATGAGTATATTTGTTTTCTTCATGATAAGAAGGCAAAAGGGAAATATGATCTTGCTTTTAAAGATGATTGGATTTTATCAATGTGGGAAAATATGATTGCCACAGAGAATTATATCTACAATATTAAAGATGTTTTGGACGGCCATCCGAAACTTGGAGTCTTAGCAGTGCCGGAACCGTTTGCCGAAAGGGTGAATACGGCGTTTGAAAATTCCTGGGGAAAAAATTTCCCTATAGCCGTTAAAATAGCGGAACAATTAGGGTTGCATTGTGAACTGGACCGTGAAATACCGCCGATTACTCTGGGAACCATATTTTGGTGCAGGACATCGGCGTTAAAAAAGTTATGGGATTATCCGTGGAAATACGAGGATTTTCCAGGAGAGCCGATGCCGGATGACGGGACGTTTAATCACGCGATCGAAAGGATTTTTGCCTATGTTGCTCAGGATGCAGGATATTGGACGGGGGTTGTAAGGACAGTTCCATGTGCCGAAAAGCAGGTGGCCTTTATGCAGGATGCGCTTCGAGTTTCTTTTCTGCGGATGGAGACGCTTGGGATAGGGAATATCGATGCCGCAATGAACTATGAGAAGAAAAAATCGGAATATAAAAAATTTTTTAGGAAATTTAATGATGTTTATTTGTATGGAGCCGGGATATACGGAAGGAGGAGTTTGCGGTTTCTGGAAGATGCGGGGCTCAAACCCAAAGGGTTTGTAGTATCCCATAGCCATAAGGATATGAACTGCTTGGAATTAGATGGATATCCGGTCAGAGATTTGGAGGAAATTGAGGTAGACGGAAAGGTAGGAATTATTGTGGCGGTCGGCATAGCACATATTGATGAAATCATTCAGGTTTTGGAAGAAAAAGGAATCCAAAATTATATATGGGTTATGGGGGAGGAAGAATATGCATAAAGAGATCATCATATTTGGAATAGGAAAATATGGAAAGCAGTATGTGAAAAGGTGCGTAGACTGCAATGTAAGCCATATCAGGATCACCGATTCGAATAAGGAGCTTTGGGGAACAGAATATATGGGTATATCTGTGGAAAGACCAGAAGACGTTTTTAAAGATCGTGTGGAACTGGTGGTTGTTGCAGTATCTGATAAGTATCGGAAGGAAATATTCAATGAGCTGGCAGAGCAATATAAAGTGCCGTCAAGAAATATGAAATACTATACAGAAACGATAGTGCTATCCAAAGAAGAAATATACAATATGGGAAATATGTCGCTGGATAAGGAATTGGAAGAGGGCATGGTTCTTACGGGAGAAGAGCTATGCTGTTTGCTGAGGAAAGAGACATTGAATGGTTTGGAACATTTCTTTTTTGAGGAAAAACATAGACTGCTGGATAAATGGCTTCATTATTTTGAAGCATATGAAAGATTTTTTTCAAAATACAAAGAAAAGGATGTCACTATATTGGAGATTGGCGTGTTTAAGGGCGGATCTCTTCAGATGTGGAAACATTACTTTAAGGGGAAAAATAATAAAATAAAGGTCTATGGAATTGATATTGATGAGAATTGCAAGGCACTGGAGGAGGAAGACATTGAAATATTGATAGGTTCCCAGGATGACAGGGATTTTCTGCAAGATGTAAAGAAGAGAGTCGGGAAAGCGGATATTGTCATTGATGACGGCGGACATTACATGGATCAACAGATTATTACATTTGAGGAATTGTTTGATTTGGTAAATGAAAATGGTATCTATTTGTGCGAAGACCTTCACACTTCTTATATGAAAGAATACGGCGGAGCATATAAGGGAAATACTTTTATTGAATATTCCAAGAACCTGGTGGATGACATCCATGCGCAGTATTCGGAGACAGAAGAATTAAGGAGGAATAAATATTCGGCATCCATTAAATCGATTACGTATTATGACAGTATGGTATTTATAGAAAAAAAGAAGGCGGCAGACAAGAGCATTTCCATTCAGATAGAAAATCAATAGGTATTTGAAAAGGAGATTCCGGGGGAAGACTTTATGAAATTATCAGTAATAATACCAGTTTATAATACAGAAGAATACTTGCAGCAAAGCATAGAAAGCGTTATCAGGCAGACATACAAAAATATAGAAGTTATTTTAGTAAATGACGGTTCGACGGATGGTTCGAGGGAGATATGTGACCGATATGCAGAGGTTTATGGAAATATTAAAGTAATACATCAGAAAAACGAAGGAAATGTTTCGGCAAGATGCCGTGGTGCAGAGGAGGCCGCAGGGGAATATGTAACATTTATGGACAGCGACGACTGGATAGCGGAAGATATGTATGAAACATTAATGGAGGCAGCGGAGGCAGAATCGTGCGATATAGTCTCGCAGAGTGGATATATGGTTTATGATGGCGGGGAGTGCCGGCGGGTGGAAGGCAGTACTATGTCTGGTGCTTATGGCACGGGAAAGGATTACGATGAGTTTTTGTCCAGAATGATGTATGATGAGGGCAAAAACTGCGTGGGGGTAGGACCAACTTTAGGCCATAAGATAATAAAGAAGGAAATTATGGCTGAGATAGCGAAAAAAGTGGATAAAAAGATTGCATTGGGAGGAGATGCTGCAATTTTTTATTCCTGCTGTCTGCGGGCAAAGAGCATTTGTATTATAGAGGGGTATGGATACTTTTGCAGGGTAAGAGAAATGTCGGTAAGCCGTTCTTATGATGTGGCATATTTTCATAAAATATATACATTGTATAAATATTTTGAAAAACTTTTTTTAGATTATGACAGGCGTTATTGTCTTATGGCACAATTAAGAAAACATTTATGGCATTTTCTCAGGATGCAGATGGAACAAATATTTGGGATGGAATTTAAGAATACATATCTTTTTCCGTACCAATCCGTTGATAAGGGAAGCAAAATTATTTTATATGGGGCCGGCATGGTTGGGCATTCTTACTATGAACAGATAAGAAAAAATGGGTATTGCGATATTGTGGCATGGGTAGACAGCAATGCGTATAAAAAGGATAAGAATGTTCTTGCGCCAATGGAGATTGTTGGAATGGAATATTCCCAAATTATAATAGCAGTCAAAAACAAAAAGAATGTGGAAGAAATTATTCAAAGTTTAGTTGATTTGGGTGTGAATAAAGGGGAAATGGTATGGGTTGAACCATATATGATGGCGCTGTTGTGAGGAAAAAACCTTTTGCATAATAATGATAATTGTTGAAGGGAGCATTACAAATGATATTGTTATATCATAAGATTTGCAAATTGCAGCATGACTATAATTATATAGGTGTAACTCCGGAAAACTTTAAATATCAGTTAGAATATATAAAACGATATTATGAGATAGTACCATTAAGTCAGGTAAAGGGTGATCAAATAGCAATTACATTTGATGATGGCTTTAGGGACTTTTATACAGAGGTATATCCGTATTTAGTGAAACAGGGGGGTCCAGCAACTCTGTTTATTACGACAGGAAAAATTGGCAGTAAAGAGGAACTATGGACTTCAGAACTATTGAGGCTGATTTTCACAGGAAACAGCCATAAGCGATACTTTAGCATGGAATTACCAATGTTTTCATATAAATTCCCGGTGAAAAGCCTTGAGGATAAGATTGTGGTATATAGGGCGTTAAAAAGGATTTGTATGAAATCGGAAAAGAATGAAATCCAAAATCTTTTAGCACAGTTGCGGGCTTGGGCCGGGATGCACCCGGTGGGAAGGGAAGAATATGCTTTTTTAACAGAGCAAGAGATTCGGCAGCTTGCCGGCTGCAGCCTGATAACGATAGGGGCTCATACGGAGAATCATGTGTCGTTAGGTGCTTTTCCAGAAGAATACCAAAGAGGCGAAATTGTTCGGTCTAAAATAGAATTGGAGAAGATAATTGAAGAAGAAATCCAATATTTTTCTTATCCATTTGGCGGTAAATATGATTATAACAAAGAAACAATAGGAATTCTAAAAGAGGAGGGGTTCCAAAGAGCTTATACTGCAAGGGAACAGCAGGGGGAGGATATTATATATGAAATTCCGAGGATAATAGTCCCTAATCTTGGTAAAGGTGAATTCGAAAAATGGTTTTGGAATATTGTAAGGAAATCTGACGAATCCTGCGAAATAAAATCTAAAGAGGGAAAGGGTAAAGAGATAGAGTATATTGGCAGACTGGCAGGGGATGAATCAATAATAGGAGGAAATAAAAGACTTGCTATTTTTGGGTGCGGGATAAGGGGAGAGAAGTTATACGAAGAGCTTAAATTATATGGAAAAGATATTATTTGCTTCATAGATAACGATAAGAAAAAACAAGGGAATGTAATAAAAGACAGGCTAGTCATATCTGTTGGACAACTCCAGCATTATGAATTGGATGCAATTTTAATCGATAGTATCTGGGAGAAAGAAATGATAGAGCAGTTGCTAAAAAGCGGAGTAAGAGGTATACATTGGATTGTAGATTAGATTGTTATGCAGTCATAGAAAGGAGTACTATGGAAGATAAAATAATAATTTATGGCGCAGGAAAATATGGAAAAAAATTACGGGAGCTTTTTAAAAGTTGGAATATAAAAGTAGACTATTTTTGTCAAAGTGCAGTAGAAGACAAGATATATTATGAGGGAATACCAGTTATACCAGTAACGGAACTTTCGGAAATATGTGGAAAAAAACATATTATGATTGCTCTGGCGGACAGAACTGTCAGTTATGAAATAAAGAAACAACTGATGCAAAATAAAACATTAGAAAATATATTTGTATATGAGTGGGGAAACTTTATCAAGGAAAATGAAAACAATTTAGTACAGATAGAAGAGGGAGACAAATATTGCAATATATGTTTTCGCAGGATTAAAAAATTTAAAGAATATACCCCTCTGCATAAGATTGATAAAGAACTTTTTGAAAAGCATCATATTATTGGAGGTGGGTATAGGGAAGAGGCTATATGCCCGTATTGCGGCAGCGTTGATAGAATAAGATGGCAGCTTTGGGTTTTGGAGCAATATCCGGATATATTTAAAGGAGAATGTTCCGTACTCCATATAGCGCCTGAGGAAGAAATAAGCAGGAAGATCCAGCATAATGACTTGTGTGATTACTATTCAGGCGATATAGATTTAAGAATGGCGGCTCATAAAATGGATATAAGGGAACTGCCGTTCCGGGATAATTTTTTTGACTATATTATTGTGAATCATGTTTTGATATATGTGGAAGAAGAAGAAAAAGCAATCAATGAATTAAAGAGGGTTTTAAAGAGATCAGGAAAAATATTTTTGTCTTTTCCAATTGCAGCGGATATGGATACATATGAAAATGCAGAATTAAAAACAATGGAAGAACGATTGCGGGCTTATGGACAGGAAGGCCATGTAAGATTGTATGGAAAAGACTATAAAGAGAGGCTGGAAAAATATGGGTTAAAAGTGGAAGCCATGACACCCGAACTGCAATGTAATGATGAAATGATAAACAGATATGGATGGATCAGGGATGATGTTATGTGCATATGTAGTCTGCCATAATAATCCCTTCATTAAATATAAAAAAATGAGGTATAAAATGGAAAGCATGGACAATTCGTATATAAGGGAATTATGGAACAGGTTGGAATATACAGAAATATGGAACGCTCATTGCGGAAAATGTGAGAATTATACTCATGGAATGGATTTGCTGGTTAGTGTATTTTCAGCACATAAAGGAGCTTGTTCCCAATTGTTCTTTATTGGAAATGGAGGAAGCTCGGCGATTGCAAGCCATATGACAGCAGATTATATGAAAAACGGGGGTATGAATACATGTAGTCTGTATGATAATGCGGTTACTACTTGTATGGGCAATGACTATGGCTATGAATATATATTTTCCAAACCAATGGAGCGCTTGGTCAGAGAGGGTGATTTGGTTGTTGCCATCAGCTGTTCGGGCAATTCTAAAAATATATGCAATGCTATTGATGTGGCAAAGAAGAAAAGGGCAACAGTAGTCACATTTACAGGTTTTAGGGAGGATAATAAGGCAAGGCGGATGGGAGATATTAATGTATATGTACCCTCCTCAAAATATGGAATGGTGGAATCTATACATAATTTGATGCTTCAGCAAATTGTGGATTGCATTATGGAGCGTGACGGGGCTGTTATATAAATGGATGGGACGAATATGAAAAAAACGGCAGTATTTTTGGATAGAGTCGGGGTATGGAACCGCAGGATTAGAGGGCAATATCATACCTGATTATATATTTAGTGGTTTGGGGGAGGTTATACAAATATTATAGAAAAGGAGAAGAGCATATGATTTCATTGGTAACCGGAGGGTGTGGATTTATAGGCTCCCATATGGTGGATCGGTTGTTGGCAGAAGGACATACAGTAAGAGTAATTGATAATTGTTCCACAGGGCGGCCTGAAAATTTGGCTCACCAGAGGGGAAATCCCCGTCTGACTATTCATCATATGGATATCAGGAATAAAGATGAAATAGAGCCAATATTTACAGACGTGAATTATGTATTTCATTTTGCTGCATTGGCAGATATTGTGCCGTCTATTCAAAAACCTTGGGATTATTATTCCTCTAATGTATTAGGAACATATCATGTAGTAGAGTGTGCGAAAAATGCTGGTATTAAAAAGTTAGTGTATGCGGCATCTTCCTCTTGTTATGGAATTCCGGATTCATATCCGACAAAAGAGACTGCAGAGATTAGACCGCAATACCCATATGCATTGACAAAGCGTCTGGGAGAGGAAACAGTTCTTCATTGGGGGCAGGTATATGGATTGCCGGTAGTTACATTAAGATTGTTCAATGTATATGGAACAAGATCGAGGACTTCTGGGACTTACGGAGCGGTTTTTGGGGTATTTCTGGCACAAAAATTAGCAGGGAAAGCGTTTACTGTAGTAGGAGATGGCAGTCAGACAAGAGACTTTACTTATGTAACAGATGTAGCGGATGCTTTTTATACCGTTGCAGGGTCAGATGTAGTACAGGATACTTTTAATGTAGGAAGCGGTGGAACATATTCCATAAATTATTTATGCGAATTGCTGGGCGGAGAGGTCACGTATATTCCGAAAAGGCCAGGAGAGCCTGATTGTACCTTTGCAGATATTAGTAAAATTCAGAATAGATTGGGCTGGAAAGCGAAAGTGGATTTTGAAGAAGGCGTACAGAAGGTACTTGAGAATATTGATTATTGGAGAGAAGCTCCGGTGTGGACGCCGGACAGCATTGATACTGCCACAAAGGATTGGTTTAAATATTTAGGAAGGTAATGCATGAATAAATTAATAGAAATGCTTGAAATAATCCATAGTAAGAGGAAAATGCACACAAAGGAAATAGTTCTGGTTGCGGAAGATATGCAGCCGCGCGTTGCCAAAATCGGGTCTGCATTAAAAAAGAGAAAGTTTAAAGTTATTCTGCTTTTAAAACGCCCTGATAGAGATGAACTGGCAAAATTGGATAAGAGTTTTTTTTCAAAAGTTTCTTTTTTTAAAGGGAAAGAGGATTTGTACGTAAAATGTCTACTTTTTTCTCCGCTTATATATCATCTTTTTATGGAAGTAACAGTAGATGAATGGGCCGAATATTTAATACGGAAGAAGAATATCCTGGGAAAAGTTGTGTATGACCAGTATGATATATACAGAGGATTTTTTACAGATGCCTTGGATGAAATAGGAAAGCGGGAAAAATATTGCTTGGAAAATGCAGATGGTTTGTGCTGCAGGATGTTTGAAACACAGTATTTAAAGCACACATATCATTATCAGTTTAAGGGAAAGAGACTATTGTTTTTGGACTATTGCTGGAATGATGTTGATGTAGATTCAAAGCCGGAGAAAGACGGTGCAAGTTTGAAATTTGTATATGGTGGACGGCTTATACCTAAGCCAAGGACAAGGACGGAAGGGTATCGATATAAAATAGAATTAAATGGATTAACTCATATTGCGCGGACAATTCAGGAAAATCAGGCATATCTGACAATATTACCACATCGACCGTGTAAAGGCTCAGACTATAGTGCTTATCAGCGCTTGGGGAAAAAATATAGTCATATAGTGATAAAGGATCCGATGAATTATAGAAAATTAATCCGTTATGAGCGCCATATGGATTATGGACTAGACTGCCTTGAGCTGAATGAGGATATTGAAAGATATAGTACACAAAAAAATGCTTTCAACATGAAAGCCAAAAACCGTTATTATGCAACCAATAAATATTTCGATTATTTGGATGCAGGAGTCATGCCGATATATGGAAGAAAAGGCGAGCTGTTCGGTAATTATCTTGCGCGTTTTGGCGGGGCGGTCTGGTGCAGTTTAGAGAAACTACCGGATAAAATGAATGAATTGAAAATGAACCGTGAGGCAAATAGGAAAAAGGCACATAAGGCAAGAGAAATATTTGCGATTGAGAATCAGATCGGAAGATTGATTGATTTTTATAAGAAAATTTAGAAAGGTATTTTTATGCAACAGATAAATAATGTATATAATGACTTGAAAATTTTATGCCATCCGGATAAACTGGATGCAATTTTGAATGGGCGACGTACGGCACCTTTGTATGTACGCATAAAACCTACTAATATATGTAACCAAAATTGCTGGTATTGTGTTTATGCAAATGATAAAGTGGTTGAAAACCGCAGTGTGGATCGGAGGGAATCGATTCCGTGGGAGAAGATGCAGGAAATTATCATGGATTTATCCGAAATGGGAACAAAAGCAGTCACTTTCAGCGGCGGGGGAGAACCTCTTTGCTATCATCATATTTATGAGACTTTGGAACTTGTCAGGGAAAAAAATATTGATTATGCTATGATTTCTAATGGACAAGCATTGGATGAAACAGCGAGGGAAGCTTTAAAAGACGCAAAATGGCTCAGAATTTCTTTGGATTCGGTGAATCAGGAAATGTATCAAAAAATCAGGGGCGTAGATACATATCCAACAGTAATAGAAAACACTAAAAAGTTTGCAAAGGAAAAAAATGATGAATGCGTATTAGGCATTAATTTTGTTGTATCGAAAGAAAATTATTCGAGCGTATATGAAATGTGCAACATACTTTCAGCTATCGGAGTTGATAATGTGAAATTTTCCCCTTTGATGGTAAAAGGGGCAATACCGGAATATCATATGCAGATAAAAGAAAGTATAGAAGAGCAACTAGCTAGGGCGAAAGATGATTTTCAAAATGATAAATTCTCAATTATAGATAAATACACCAATGATGCCAGCTTTGACAAAAATTTTCAAAAAAAGTGCGGCCATTGTTATATAACGGAAATTTTTACCGTAATCGGAGCGGACTGCAAAGTATATTACTGCCATCAGAGGGCTTATACACAGTCGGGAATGATAGGTAGCCTAGAGAACCAGACATTAAAACAATTATGGTTTTCGGATGACACGACAAAGAAACTTAAGCAAATGGTTCCTCAGGATGAATGCAGTTTCCGGTGTGCATTTGAGGAAAGAAATGAACTTTTAGATAGATTGGTCAATATGGATAGGTGTCACATTAATTTTATTTAATATGGGGATCAATGATGAAAAAAAGGGTGAGCAAGCAGGAATTTGCAGAAATCAGAGAAGAATTGCGCAGACAAAACAAGAAAGTGGTTTTATGTCATGGGGTATTTGATTTAATTCATCCGGGACATATACAGCATTTTCAGGAGGCAAAGTCGCTGGGAGATGTGCTGGCAGTTTCGGTTACTGCGGCAAAGTATGTCAGAAAAGGTCCCGGACGGCCCTATTTTAATGACCAATTACGTATGGAATCTTTGGCGGCAATAGAATGTATCGATTATGTACTCCTGTCAGAAGGATATACGGTGGAAGATATCATAGAAGCAGCGCAGCCTGATTTATATGTCAAGGGGAAAGAGTATAAAAGAGCAGAGGACGATATAACGGGGAAGATTGTTGAGGAAACGGAGCTTGTCAGAAAGTACGGCGGCGATATTTATTTTACTGACGGGGATGTCTTCAGTTCTACGAAGCTAATTAATCAGGCATTTCCTGTGTTCTCGGAAGAATTAAAAGAATATCTGAATGAATTCAAAAAGAGATGGAGAATAGAAGATATCAATCGATATATAGATAATATGCAACAATTACGCGTTTTGGTAGTTGGTGATATTATCATTGATGATTATGTTTATTGTAAAGTGCAAGGGCTAATGTCGAAAAATAATGGCTATTCAGCAAAGTTCCTTAAAGAAGAGAAATTTTTAGGTGGAAGCATAGCTGTTGCAAGGCATTTGAACGCATTTTCTGATCATGTGGGGTTATTGTCTGTTATGGGAAAGGAAGCAGAATTGGAAGACATTCTGGATCGGGAATGCAGAGAAAAAATTTTTTTGGATTTGGTCAGGACATCGGAAGTTTCTACAATTATTAAAAAGCGCTATGTAGAACCAGATGATAAGAGGGAAGAGTTAAACAAGATCTTTGTCATTAATAATCTTCCGGAAAAAATGATAATTAAAGATGAAGTCTTATCCGAATTCAAAGAAAAATTGAAGCAGAAAATTCCAGAATATGATGTTGTTTTTTTATGTGATTTCGGGCATGGTCTGATTGATGAAGAAGCGATGGATATTATCCAGAATAGCTCTAAAAAATTAATCTTGAACTGCCAGACCAATTCATCAAATTATGGCTTGAATTTAATAACTAAATATCAAAGGGCGGATTATTTTTCATTGGATGAGAAGGAATTGAGGCTTGCGTTTTCAGATTATAAAAAAGCAGAAAGGGAACTTTTGTTAGATTTAGCCAGGAAGTTAAATGCCAAAGGATGGCTTACAAGAGGATCTAAAGGGGCTCTTTCCGTTGAAAATGGGGAATTGGCAGATTGCCCGGCATTTGTATTGGATGTATTCGATACAATAGGTGCGGGAGACGCGTTTTTTTCATTGGCAGGCTTGGCAGCTTCTGCGGATGCGCCAGTTGAAGTAGGAACTTTTTTAGGTAGTGTAGCAGGCGCTCTGGCCGCTAATATTGTGGGAAATAAACACAGCCTTAATAAAGTGGATACGCTAAAATTTATAACAACATTATTGAAAGGATGATTATGATGAAAATTCATACATGGAATATTTCGCTGGGAGAAAGAGAAGCACAGGCTGCATACGACAGTATTATGGGGCGTAATTTAAGCGAAGGGGTCAAGGTGAAAGAATTTGAGGAAAGGCTGGCAGCATTTTTGGGAAGGAAATATGCCATTTGTGTCCCGAATGGAAGTTCAGCCGTTTTGCTGGCGATGATGGGGATTGGAATAGAGCCAGGGGATGAAGTAATTATTCCGGATTTCACTTTTATAGCGACGGGACATGCACCCAAATTACTTGGCGCGGATGTCATATTGGCTGATACAAAAGAAGATGTTCCATTGCTTGATGTAGAACATGTTATGGATTTGATTACGCCTAAGACAAAAGCAATTATACCGGTTCACTTAAATGGGCGCAGGGCAGAAACAAAATGGTTACAGGAAAAATTGAAAGGAAGTGGAATTTATGTAATTGATGATGCCTGTCAGGCATTAGCCTCAGGAACAAAAGGAGATTATGCGGGCTGTGACGCAGATATTGCATGTTATTCTTTTGCAGTAACTAAAATTCTGACTACCGCACAGGGCGGATTTGTTGCAACAGATAACGAAGAGTTATATGTTAAAATGAAGAAGCTGAAAATGCAGGGAATGGAAAATATTTTTGAAAGTGATATTTATCAGCTGGCTGGATTCAATTTGAAGTATACGGATATTTTGGCTTCTATTGGATTAGTGCAGCTTGATAAAATCCAGCAAAAGATCATTGCGAGCAAGTCTAATTATAAAATGTATGTGGATGGACTAACGGGACAAGAGCGGATCAAGATGATTCCGACAAAAGAAGAGGAAGTGATTTATACGCCCGATATTTTATGCGAAGATTCAAAAGCGGTCAGAGCGTATTTAGAAAGTAGAGGTATTCAGGTCAGACCCGCAGGTGCATGTCTTCACAATGCGGAATACTTTATAAAACGAACGAATTATACAAATGCAGAATATTTTGAAAAACATTTATTATATATGCCAGGCGGGCCAGACCAGCCGGTTGAAAATATTAAAACAACAATACAATATCTGCGGACAATGGGGAAATGATCATGAAAAAAGTAGTAATTATTACTGAGTGTCGCAGGTTCCGGTTTAATTATGGAGAAACCCTGCAGGCAGTAGCGTTAAACCGGGTTATTTCCAGATTGGGATTTTGGTGTATTACAGCCTCTTATGAAAATGAAAAAGAAAATTTTAATTTATGGTTTAAGCATAATATGAAGAAATATGGGATCAGAGGGCTGAAATTTGAATTATTTCGTATGAAATATATGAGGTTTCCTGTTGTAAGGAGCTGCCAAAAAAGCGATTTTGAAAATCTGCTGCAGGATGCAGATGCCGTAGTCTGCGGAAGCGACTGTATTTGGTATGAGAAAGATTATAATTCAGTCTTTTTTTTGGATTTTCCTAAGATTCAAATTCCTAAAATTGCGTATGCTCCGTCGCTGAGAGATGACATTATTATGAGTCCTATATATGAAAAAAGGGTGGCTCGGTGGATCGGCAGCTTGTCTTGTCTATCGACCCGGGAAAAAGCAGGAAGCAGGATTATTGGAAATATTTCCCAAAGAAGAGTGGAGACAGTCTTAGATCCTGTTTTTTTGATTCCGAGGAAAGAATGGAATTGGATGAGTGCAAGGAGAATAGTAAAAGTTCCGTACGTTGTTATATATATAATAGGAAGATCAAGCTGCATGGATGATAGCATGAAGCAGATAAAGAAACGCTATGCCGGGAGGAAAATGATATGGATAACCATGGAAAATAATGATGGTTATCCAAGGGGAGAAGGAAGACTCCATGTAGGACCTGCAGAATTTATATCTTTGATTAGGTATGCAGATGCAGTTGTCACGGATTCGTTTCATGGTTCTGCATTTTCCATTATTTATCAAAAACAATTTTATGCGATGAAACGCATTGTGGACAGTAAGGATGTCTATGACCATGACTGCAGAATAAAAAATATTTTTGAAATCTTAGGAATTCATAATTATTTTTTACCTGGAGAAAGGATTAATTTTGGTAAAAGTCAAATTTATTATGAAGATATTAATAAAAAACTCTCGGCAGAGCGAAAAAAATCTATGCGATATTTAAAAGATGCGTTATATATTGGAGAAAAGAGATGAGGATATGAAAGAAAAAATTAGAGAAGCAATAGGGAGATGTCTTAAAAAAAATAAAAAGATAGCTATTTATCCATTTGGAGTTTATGGAAAAATGGTAAAAGAAATTTTAAATCAGGAGTTTGGCTTGCAGGAATGTTGTATCGTGGATAATTATTGCGCCGATAGAGAGATGCAATGCATAACAGAAATAGATACTAATCAAGTGAACGATTATTGTTGGTTGATAGCATGCGTGAATGATGCTGTATTTACGGAGATCGTGAAGTCCTTAGATGAGCTGGGAGTAGACCGTAGGAATATAGAAGATGTATTTGGGGATGAGCATTATTATCATTTGTATGCGCCGGCATTTATGCTTTACGATGCGGCCAGACAGGGCATAACACTGGCGCAATATTATGAAAATCATTATAATGCCTTGGGAGTTAAAAGTGATACAGTTATGGATAAAGTTGCTGATGCAATAAATTTACCGGGGGGAGGTAATATTTGTGAAATCGGTCCCGGTTCGGGAAGACTTCTGGTGAAACTGATGGAAAAGTTCAAACCGAAAAAATATGAATTTTATGAAATAGAGAAAAAACTAGCGGAATATATTGAGGGAACGTATCAATATCCTGGCTGTCAGTTAATACGCAGGGAAGCGGACGGAGAAAGTCTGAAGGAAACGGAGGATGAGTCCCAGGATTTGGTATTTGCAAGCAATATATTTTCGCTCATTAGCTATGCTAATACATATCAATATTTTTTAGAAATGATGCGGGTATGCAAAAGGGGAGGATATATTGTATTTGATGCGCATACGGAAGATGCCTTGGCAGAAAGTGCATTAAATAATAGGCAGAATCCTGTGAATACATGGAGAATTACGCCACAGACAATTATAGAGAATATATTTGCGCAAAGAAAAATGAAACTAATCAGTAAGTTTAAGAATCTGATGGTGGCAGGAATAGGGACAGATAACAGGAAAGTAGGCAATATTGTCGAAACTTGGTATATATATAAGAAGGATGACATTGGCTAAGGAAGGTCTGATTAGGATATGAAACGGAAAAATATCAGGGAAATTTCCCATGATAAATGTGTTGGATGTACGGCATGCGCAAACATTTGTCCGAAAAACTGCATAGAGATGAAAATGGATCTGGAAGGTTTCTTATATCCGGAAATGGATCTGGAAAAATGCGTTCGATGCGGGAGATGTTATAGGGTATGCCCCACAATACAAGTAAAAAAACAAGAGTTTTATCCAAAGGTTTTGGGAATGATAAACCGTTCGAAAAAGATCAGGGAAAAAAGCTCGTCAGGGGGAGTTTTTTATAGTTTGGCGTTGTCAATATTAGAGGCAGACGGAGCAGTATGCGGAGCAATTCTGGATGACTATATGGATGTAAAGCATGTAATTATTTATGATAAGAAGCAAATAGATGGACTGGCAAAGTCAAAATATGTACAGAGCGATTTGGGAAACTGCTATTTGCAAATTCAAAAAATGCTTGAATGTGGAAAAAAAGTTTTATTTGTAGGAACGCCATGTCAGGTATATGGGTTGCATACATTTTTAAATAAGGAGCATGAGAACCTTTTTTTGGTAGATTTGATATGCCATGGGGTGCCGTCACCGCAAATTTGGCGTGAATTCGTAGAAGATATGGAAAAACAGAGGAATGCCAGATGCAAGAACATTTCGTTTAGGGATAAATCTCTGGAAGGCTGGGGGAATTTTGGAATGAAAATAGAGTTTTCCGACCATTCGGAATATGTTGATACGCAGAAACAGAATCCATATATGTTCGGGTTTCTTAGAGGATACATTGATAGAAGGTGTTGCTATAACTGTCAGTTTAGAGGGATGAATCGATGCAGCGACTTGACGATGGGAGATTTCTGGACGGTAGATGATTATATTGTGCGGTTCAATGATAATAAGGGGACATCTTTGCTTTATGTCAATACTAAAAAAGGGATGGAACTGGTTCGGACAATAAGGAGTAATTTTTATATAAAAAAAGTGCCGGAAGGGAAATGGCAGGAGTTAAACAGTGCTTACGAGAAATCCAGCCTTGAGATGAAAAATAGAGAGAAATTTTATAAAAAATATTTGGGCGGGAAGAAACGTATAATTGATTTGCTGAATATAGAAATGAGAAAGTACGGGAATTGCAGATGAAGAATATTTGGTGTGACAGAATGGTTTGTGATGGGGAGCAGGCATGGATGACAGGTGCTAATTTTAATGCATTGTTTTCTTTGGACTTTAATACAAAAATGTACGAGTTTATTTCAGGTTTTCCCAGTGTACCGATAATGGATTATAGAGTAAATTTAGTTTGTATGAAAGTAAAGGATGAACTGTTTTTTTTCCCGGATTGGGGGAAGTACATTTGGATCTATCATATGGCAAGTAAAACTTTTGAGAAAATCATATTGAATAATCCCCAGGGGGTACGCGTTTTAATTGGAATGGTATTTTATTGCAATCACTGTATTTATGCATTTTCTAATGGACTGGAACAGATTATTGAAATAAGCGTTAGCCAAAAGGAAGTAACTGGGGTATATTCTATGAGTGAATATATACAGGAGTCAGGGATTACAAGGATCAGCAGTGAAGGATGTGTAGTAAATGAAAATATTTATTTTACAATTCCGGAGAAGAATTTAGTCTGTGAGTTTTCTACAAAAACGAAAACAATATTGGGATTTCCATTAGACGGAAACATCGTGCCGCAGACCATTTGCCATGATGGGAAAAATTTTTGGATGACGGGGAAAACAAAGGAAATTGTGAAATGGAATAAAGAAAAAAATAAAGTAGTTTCTGTTTATTCTTTTCCTGCTGTTGTTGGCTGGTTTGAAAGCAGGAATGGAGTTTTTCTGGAGGATATTGAGAGTGAGAGATGTCCGGTTCCTATGTTCAGATGGAGTGTAAAGGTTAAAGATAAAATATGGTTTATTCCATATGTGGCGAATAAGATTATATATATTGATAAAAACACATGTGAAATTGGTATTTGTGATATTATGGGCGAGTACGAGGATGAAAAAAGCTGGAATCGTGCTGACAAAGTAAAGTATTGCTTTGAGTGTATTGTTCGGGAAAGATTTATCTTTTTATATTCTTACAAAAACCGCCGCTATCTGCTGATAGATACGATAACCAATGCGGCGCAGATGGTTGATATCGAATTAACAGAGGAAAGCAGTAAAAAATTATTCCGGTTTATTCGGGAAAACAAAGAATGTATGATGGAATGTAATAATATAAAAGTATTTGATATGCTATGGAATTTCGATAAAAATGAGGGGGAAAATGCGGTGCATTTTGGGAAGTATATATGGGAAAAATTATCGGAAGAGAGGGCGTAAGGTGATAGAGGAAAACAGGATAAGGGCTTATTTAAGAAAATATATCCAATGCGGAGGCACAAATAATTATATTATTTATCCGTTCGGCACAAATGGTGTTAAAGTAAGAAATATATTAAAGGATTATTATGGAGTGGAACCAGTACTTGTTGTTGACAATGAATGTGCAAAGTATAATTCTGAAATTGTAGATTTTGAAACATTGAAAAAGCAATATGACGGGAGTGCATATATTATTTTAACTGTAGAAGACAAGGAAATAAATGAATATATGTTAAAGGAGCTACAGGGTTTTGTTTCTTTATCGCATATTATAAATATAAAAAATTTGAAAGATGGATTGGCAGATTTGAGTCATTTTCGCATCCAAGGATTCCTGCAAGATATAATGGATAACGATTTGGAAAGCCGGCAAAATATTCTGCTTCCAAAAGGAGATCATAAAATAAAAGTGAGGTTTGTCAGCCGGACATCGAGTACGTGGAATGCAATAGAAACAATATGTCTGTCTTTTCAGAATGACGACCGTTTTGATGTACTGATTATTTTAGGGGAAAATATGGATGAGAATGCCTTGCTGAAGCTAAAAGAATATGGGCTGTCTTCTATTTCGCCAGATATGTATTGTGTACAAGAGGACTTGCCGGATATTTTAATAGTCAATCATCCTTACGATACGATGACCCAAATAGAAGATTGCAGGGCAAATTGTAAACTGATTATAGCAGCTTCTATGCAATTAGTCAGATATGGCTATGATCTGAAAGAGTTTTGGGATCTTCAGGAAAAAGGTTTTGGAAGATTTCAGCCTGATTACTATATTTTTGATTCATTGCTTTATAATGAAATTAAGCGTTCTGGGTATGCTTCGCCAAAAATAATTGAAATGGGGAATGCAAAATTTGATGGTATTTATGAAGCATGCAAAGAAAAAAATTATAAAGAAGACTGGCAGAAGCTAAGAGGGAAAAAGGTTATTTTGTGGGCAACCGACCACGGTATAAGCAGGGATCATATAAGCAAGGATGTAACTTTTGATTTATATGCAAAGACGATTATTCAATATGCAAAAAATAATCAGGAAATTGGGATAATTTTCAGGCCGCATAGCGCATTTGTTAAGGAAATGCTGGAATATGGATTATGGAGCAAGGGGGATCTACAATTATTAAAAAAAATTTTCCGTAAAAGCGGGAATCTTGTTTTTGACGATTCAAATTCTTATGACTATGCCTATTCGGTGGCTGATGGAATTATTACGGATGCATTTTGCGGTATTTCTTGTTCGGCATTACCGACGTTGAAACCAGTATGTTTGGCATATAGAAGCAAATCGGATTTACCATACCATCAGGAATTGGCGGACTGCTATGATTCGGCATATAACAGTAATGATATTATTAAATTTATGGACAAAATAAAAGACGGCAGGGATACAGCTTTGGAGTTAAGGAAGGAGGCATGCAATAGATATATTAAACATTTTGATGGCAGGAATGGCTGGAGGATAAAGGAATTTATAACAGAAAAATATTTGGAAAAGATAAAGACAAGCAGGAGGAAGATATGATGAAAAAAGGAATGATTTCAATATTGTCGTTTGTGGTGGGAGTAGCAGTCGGAGGTGGGGCAATGGCAAAGGTCACATCCGCTAAAGTCAGTAAAATACAGGCACTGTCAGACAAACATCTTGTATTGTTCCGCATGATGAATCAATGGGTAAAAGTAAAGCAGGAGGGCAAACATCCTGTAGATTATTTGGAAAGAGAAGGCTATAAAAATATTGCTGTTTATGGCATAAGCTATGCAGGAGAAACGCTGATTGAGGAATTAAAAGATACAGGCGTCCATGTTGCATACGGAATTGATAAAAAGGGGGAATCCATTTATGCAGATGTTGAGGTTTTTTCATTGGAAGATGAACTTGAGCCAGTAGATGCGGTGGTCGTTACGGCTATTACGTTCTTTGATGAGATTGAGCAGAAGCTTTCTAAAAAATTGGATTGTGAAATTATTTCTTTAGAGGATATATTGTATGAAGTGTGAGGTTCACATAAAAACATATTGAAAAGGGAAATTATTATGAAGGAAAATATTTTTAAACAGATGCTGAATCACCCCGAAGAATATATGCTTCAGGGAGGGGGAGAATACCAGCTGTCATCTGAAATGAGTTTTTTAAGATCGATCGTCAAATATAAAGACTGTGCGGTTGTAATCTATGGCGGAGGCCGGAGGTGTGAGTATTTAATACACTGGCTGAATAAGGAAGAAATACCAATTAAATTTATTATGGATAATGATATGAGCAAGCATAATAAAAAAATAGGATCTCATATGATATATCATCCTGATAAAATTCCGGAAAAATTGAAATTGGGGCGGTATTTGGTCTTAGTATCAACAATATATTATGAAACAGAGGCGGCAGAGATTATCCATACATTGCTGCAACATGGTATGGATTATGTTATGTATCCTTTCGCGGAGCAATATGGGGTACCCTCTTACAAGCATAGCTGGGTCAGTTACTATACACAATGCCAGAGTGAATTATTGCAGATGTTTAGGGAATTAAAGGATGGTAAGTCAAAGGAGACAATTTTTGAATATGTAAAAACAATAATTACAAACTGTGTATATAAAGGAGAGCATGGGAAATCATGCAATAAGTATTTTGAGGAATATGCTCCGGTGGAGGATGAATGTTTCCTAAATATTGGCAGTTACGTTGGAGATTCTATATTCTATTTTATTGAAAATAGAAAAGAACAGTTTGAAAAAATATATGGCATTGAAGGCGATGGTTATGCATATCAGAGATTAAGAAAAAATATAGCTATTTTGCCGGATGATTTGTTGGACAAAATCGAACTTCATAATAGATATCTTGATGGAAGCAGCGCCGAATATTTTAAAGATAAAAAAATAACTTTGATCAGTATGGATATAGAGGGAATGGAAAGAGAAGTTATGACAGGCTTGAAAGAATGTATAGAAAAAAATCGGCCTGTTTTAGCAATATGCGCATATCATAAACCGGAGGACATTGTTGAATTGCCATTACTGGTTCATAAAATGGTTAATGAGTATAGGATTGTATTTAGAAAATATGCACCGCCGTATAATAATCAGCTTGGGCATGGAGAACTGGTTATGTATGCAATACCAAGAGAGAGAGAAATTGGAGAAGGAAATTAATGATTCGATTTTGCAGTAAAGAAGTATTCTGCATAGAATACGATAGCCTGAACAGGGGTGAACTTCGATCCTTTTTTTTGAAAGGAAATCAGTCGGAAATAGTTTGCATCTTAAAAGAGGGAAACTATATAGGATATATTACATGGCATTCCCTATTGTGCAATGACGATATATATGAAAGCATACAAAAAGAACATATTATTTTGGATGGGAATGTATGGGAGAACGGAAGGAAAAGTTTTGCCGGGCATAGGGCGGCTTTTGGCGAAGCTGTTCAGATTCCAGTGCTGGACAAGGATGGCCAGCTTGTTTATTTTGCCTGGCAGGATGAAGAGGCTAACCGTGAATTGAGGATGTTGGGAGAACTGGAAGCATGTAAAGGAGCGTTGACTTTCCGTGACTTAAATCCGGAATATGAGGGGGTTACGATCCACGGGTTTAATGAGCTTGCTTATTATATGGCGAGATATTTGACAGGATTGGGCATGCTGGTAAATGTTGAAGGAGAGTTATGGGATGAATTTGGCTTTAGGGAGAAGAAAGAGATGCTGGCCCATAGAAGTTATGAAATATGGGCGGAGGGAGTCTGGCAGAGGGGCGGCGATTTGCAGCACGAAAGATTAAGAAGCGTTTCTCCCGAATTTGAATGTGTGGACAAGGTTTATGAAGCAAATATCCAAGCGGGAAAAATAATGAATGCAGAGGAAGAAGCAGATGTTCTCTTACAAAGGTTAAAGAATGAAAAAGAAATTATTATTATCGGAACGGATGCGGAGGCACAGGATGCATATGACTTATTGTTAAAAAACGGGGTTGACATTTGCGCTTTTCTGGAGAAGGAAGGGAAAAGAGAGGGAAGGCGACTATTTGGCAAACCGGTTTTAGAAAAAGTGGAGATTGCAGACAGGTTTGCCGATGCAGTTTTTATAGAATACCATTCCCAATATAGCGCGTGGGGATTTGGGGAAGTTGATCGTTATGATTATGAAGGCTATCGAAGGAATGACAGGTATTTTTTGCTGCGCGATTATATAGAAGTAACGGAACATTATCTTCAGCATGTATTACAAGGAAAAAACATATTGTTTATCGGAGATGTTGATTTATGCGCCAGGATATGGAAGTGGCGGGAACAATATGAAATGCAAACAGGCAAGGTGGCATATTGGGATATTCTGGAAGAAAGTAAGCCGGAGGATATCATGCGGCAGATGCCGGTGGTAAAAAAGGAAGAAGCAGGGGAATATGATGCCATTGTGCTGGTAGCAGTGAAATACGACAGTGATGACAGAGTAATGGCGAAAGCGATGGAAAAGTATGATGAGTATACTAAGAAATTGAACCAATATGAAATATATGATTATACGGATTATTTTTCCGATAAGTTTAAGCTGGCCGGCCTTCCAATAAAAGAGGAGGTAGGAATAAGAAAGGAACTGCGTCCTTCAGGCGTGGTGATCGGGGCAATACCATGGTATAGCGGAAACTATCTGATTCGGTGGAGCCTTGCCGGCCACCCTCAAATCATGATGATAGAAGATTACAATTATTTGAATGATAATTTATATTTTACTTGCATACGCTTGGCTGGTAAGGAGCCAGCGGAAATTTTGCCGTGTTTTTGGCGTTTATACCAAAGAGAGGCAAAAGAGGGGGCATGGGAGAAAGATTTCCCAGATAAAGAAAAGTTTACCCGAAAGATGGAAGAGTTGTTGAAGCATGGAAACTGCTTTACATCCCAGGAACTGTTTGTGATGTTCCATATTGCTTATGAGGCAATGTATGGAAGGGAAATAACGGATTTGGGAAATACTGTCATCTATTGGGAACCGCATGCGTGGAAGAGGGGTATATTGAAAAAATGGTCATGCTGGTTAGGAAGCAGCGGGTTAAGCGGTTTTGTGTTAAGCACAGTGCGCAACAGTTATGTTCGGGCAGGATCCAGTATAAGGGGGCGGATAGGAAAAAAATCCATATGGGACTTTATACTGCAGATTGGAATGGCAGAAGGGGCGGAAAAGACTATATATCAGGGCTGGGAGGAAATTATTATAAAATTTGAAGAGTTGAAAAAAAAGCCTCGGGAAGTTCTGGCAAACCTTTGCGAACATCTGCATATTGCTTTTGATGAAAGCTTGATGGAAACAACTGTTCATGGGAGCAGGGCATTTTATAAAGAGATTACCGGATTTGATTTAAAGCCAGTATATAATCTGTATGAGGAATACTTTACGAGTTTTGACAGAATGCGGATATGCCTGTTAAGCAGCGCTTTTCAAAAGAAATATGGGTATCCGTTTGTGAATTCTTTGGATTTTTGCAGAAGGGAATTGCAGGAGATGTTTTTGAAGGAGTTTCTTTGGGAAAAAATGCCGGAGGCTGCGGCAGGAAAAGATATGACAGGCGTTTGGCTCGTACAGGAGAGGATCAGGAAAAAGCTTTGGCAGATGCGTTTTTGTGAGATAATGGATACGGATGAATTATTTTAGGCGATGCCGAATTCTGAGAGACTCTTAAAAATGTTCGAGTTGATCAGCGCGATTATTGAAATAAAATATATTGATTTTTACAGGATAATTTACCCTTTTAGGAAATAGATAAAGTTTCCCTTGACAAGACTGTCCATATTAGTAATTATGGTAGAGGAGACAGTAATAAGAGCTACAGGATACAGTCACGGGAGACGATTATGAATCAGCCAACAGGTCATTTAGATAAAAATCTGGATACAAAAGCGGAGACTTTAAAAAAGTTGTACGGTCATATGAAGGAAGCAAAGGTTCTGCCGCAGTTTACCTTTACGATAGGAGACTGGCAAAGCCGTAAGGAAGCTTTGGTATTAGAGTTCAGGGAACTAATTTGGAATGCCCGCGTAATCGTCCGAAGCAGCGCGTTGAACGAAGACACGAAGACCCAGTCCCAGGCGGGAAAATATGTGTCCATAGCAAATGTATCGGGCATAGAGGCGTTCCAGGCTGCGGTAGAACAAGTCATCACTTCTTATGAAGATTCCGATCCTGGAAACCAGGTCTTGGTACAGCCAATGCTGGAGCATGTGGCAATATGCGGTGTGGCATTTACCTTAGACCCGAATACTGGCGGGAATTATTATGTGATAAATTACGATAAGACGGGTTCCACCTCGGCAGTTACTTCGGGCAATGGAAAAAATGACTTTTTATATTATCAGTTTAAAGGGATAAATACAGAAACCGATATAGAGAATGGAAATAGCAAGAACGGTTTGCAGGAAATGCAGAGAGTAACGGCGGCGCTGGAGGAGTTGGAGAATTTTTTCGGACAGGAGAATCTGGATGTGGAATTCGCTATAACTGAAGAAGGGGAGCTGTATATTTTTCAGGTAAGGGCATTATGTCTGCAGACAGAGCCTGTGGATAAGGAAGAACAGCGGCAGGAATTGCAGAGAATAGAACAGAAAATCCGCGGGAACCAGATGCCAAAACCATTTTTGTGCGGCCAAAAGGCCATATACGGAGTGATGACGGACTGGAACCCGGCAGAAATGATAGGAATCCGCCCGAAGCCCTTGGCGATGTCTTTATATCAGGAAGTGATTACGGACAGCGTCTGGGCATACCAGCGGGATAATTATGGCTACCGGAACTTGAGAAGTTTTCCTTTGATGGTGGATTTCGGCGGTCTGCCTTATATCGATATACGCGTCAGCTTTAATTCATTTGTGCCGGCGGGGCTGGATGAAGAGATCGGTAAAAAGCTGGTGGATTATTATCTGGAGCGTTTGGCGGAAAATCCCGAAAAACATGATAAAGCGGAGTTTGAAATAGTATTTTCCTGTTACAGTTTTGATCTTCCTGAACGGATACAGGTACTAAAGGAATATGGTTTTTCGGAAGAGGAAATAGAAAAGATTATTCTTGCATTAAGAGATGTAACCAATCATATCACGGACCACAAGGAAGGATTGTGGCGAAAAGATTATGAAAAAATTAAAATCTTAGAGAAACGATATGATGAGATCATGAACAGCGGTATGGGGGATATCGAAAAGGTATACTGGCTTCTGGAAGATTGCAAACGTTATGGAACGCTTCCCTTTGCGGGATTGGCAAGGGCTGGGTTTATTGCGGTGCAGATCCTGCAGTCGATGGTGAGTTGCGGCATTCTTACAAAGGAAGATTATGAGCTGTTTATTGGGGGCGTGAATACAGTGAGTTCAGGAATGAGCCATGATTTTAAGGAATTGTCTCCGAATGCTTTTTTAGCAAAGTATGGGCATCTGCGGCCGGGGACTTATGACATTACCTCTTTACGGTATGATGAAGCGCCGGAAATTTATTTTGACTGGCAGACAAACGAAGAAAGAGAAGAAGAAAATAAGCCGGATAAAGGAATTTTTCGTCTTTCTTTGGAGCAGCTTGGGAGATTAAAACAGGCACAGGAGGAGAATGGGCTGACAAATGATGTGTTGGAACTGATGGATTTTATTAAAACGGCTATTGAAGGACGGGAATACGGGAAGTTTGCTTTTACTAAGAATTTGAGCAAGGCGATCCAAATGATAGGAAATATCGGGGAAGGGGCTGGAATTGCCAAAGAAGACTGCGCGTATATGGATATTCAGGCTATTCGGAAATTATATGCCGCTACCCGGGATATACGGTCTACGATGCTTCATTCTATAGAACAGGGGAAGAGTGCCTATGAGATGACTAAGACGATTACTCTTCCGCCGCTGATTATAGCGCCGGAAGAGGTGATGCGGTTTTATTATCCGGATTCAGAGCCGAATTTTATTACATCGAATAAAGTGGAGGGGGAAGTATATCTGCTGGATGACATGGCGGACGCAGAGGGGATGGAAGGAAAAATTTTATTAATTCCAAGTGCTGATCCGGGTTATGACTGGATTTTTTCCCATGGAATCAAAGGTTTTATTACAATGTATGGCGGCGCGAATTCTCATATGGCCATAAGAGCCGGCGAACTGGGAATTCCGGCGGCGGTAGGGGTAGGCTCGAAAGATTTTGAGGAATATAAAAAAGCACATGTGCTTGCACTGGATCCGCTGGCGAAGTGGATCAGGGTATTGAAGTAATCACCGATGAATAAAGATGGTGGAGAATTTGAACTCTTCAATGAATTTCTTGACTTCTTCCCGTTTGTCAGAGCATAATATCTGTTGAAAAGTAGCGAAATACTAACGATAAGCGTTCAGCAGAGGTTTGTTATGGAGGTTAAAGGCAACCGTGATTTGAATAAGCACATTTCGTTTACGTGGGATGGGCAGGTTAAGGTGATTACCGGGATCAGACGCTGTGGGAAATCTTACTTGCTGAAAAACCTGTTCCGCAGTTACCTGGTATACACCGGTGTGGCAGATGACCATATGATTGATTTGGCTCTTGATCTGACAACCGATATACGCTATCGCAACCATCTGGAGTTGTCTAGGTTCGTGCGGGCAAAAGCGGAAGGAAAAAGTGGACAGTTTTATTTTTTGGTTGATGAAATTCAAATGTCCAATAAGGTTGTCAATCCTTATAATCCCGATGGAAAGAAAATTACCTTTTATGGCGCCCTGAACGATCTGAAAACCGTGCCAAATCTTTTTCTTTGACCGGAGATTTTTTCCCCAAAATCATTGTTCGCCACGATATTCGTAAGCGTTGGTATGATGAAAACGGAATATTGGTATCATCGCCTTTTTGATTGACGATTCTCTGCTTTAGGCGTGAGAACTCACCTAAAGCGGAGATGGTACAGTGAGTATCGAAATCCCTTATACTACGCGAATTTGGATGGCCAAGAAAAATAGAAAGGATGTAGACAAATGAAACACGGTGATTTTACAGCATTAGCAAAATACTATGTAGACAGGCCGGGATATTCCGTCGCTTTATTAGAATATGTGAAGGCTTATCTGCAGGAAACCAAAGGAGCGGATATCGTAACGGCGGACATTGGGGCAGGGACAGGCAAACTGACGGAAAACCTGGAACAGATCGGCTGTCGAGGATATGCGGTGGAACCTAACGATGCCATGAGGCAGGAAGGGGAAAAGCTGTTTCAGGAAAGAAAAAGTTTTTCCTGGCTGAAAGGAACCGCAGAGGAAACAGGGCTTCCTGATAATTCCGTGGACTGGGTTTTGATGGGTTCTTCCTTCCACTGGGCGGATGCTCCCAGGGCGGTGAAGGAATTCCAGAGAATATTGAAGCCGGGAGGGCTTTTTACAGCCATATGGAACCCAAGGGATATCGGAAGGAGCGAGCTGCACAAAGGAATTGAGGAAGTGGTTTATGCGGAAATCCCGCATATGAAAAGAGTTTCTTCCGGCGGCACGGTGACGACGGAGGAAATGGAAAAAAAGCTATGTGAGGGCGGCCTCTTTAAAGACCTTGTATTTATGGAATGCAACCATGAGGAAGTGATGACAAAGGAACGGTATATGAATATTTGGCGTTCGGTGAATGATATTCAGGTACAGGCAGGGGAAGACGGGTTCCGCCGGATCTTAAACGGAATAGATAAGAAACTGGAAGCATATGACAGCGTGGCTGTGCCGTACCGTTCCAGGGCATGGACGGCGCAGGTTTGCAAATAAAAGGATAGAAACATAGGTGTCCATATGATAAAAACAATTATTTATACGCAGCGGGTGGAAATTGTGGAAAGCTATGGGGAACGCCGTGACTGTGCGGACCAGAATATTCCGCGTTTTTTGGAAGCATGCGGTTATATGCCGGTTCCGGTGCCTAATGTGATATGCGCATTGGAACAATATGTAGAAAAGACAGCTCCTGCAGGAATCCTGCTGACCGGAGGGAATTCCCTGGCCAGCTATGGAGGAAATGCCCCGGAGAGGGACGATACGGACAAGAGGCTTCTGGAAATCGCGATAGAAAAAGAGATCCCGGTTTATGGGTTTTGCAGAGGGATGCAGTCCATATTGGATTATTTCGGATGCGGCTTGGAAAATGTAAGCGGCCATGTGGCAGTCCGCCATCCGGTACAGGGGGAATGGGGGGATTGGACAGTAAACAGCTACCATAACCAGGCATGCAGGGAAGTGAAGGAGCCGTTACGGGCGGTGGAAACGGCGGAAGATGGTATCATTGAAGCGGTCGAGTGCCGGGGGCATAAGATCATGGCGGCGATGTGGCACCCGGAGCGGGAAAAACCCTTTGCCGAGGCGGATATAGACCGGGTGAAGAAGTTTTTCGGATAAGGAATGGAAAGCACAAAAAGCAGTGCGGAAATGTGGTGGAGAATGAGAGTAATTATTTTAGCGGCAGGACAGGGGACGAGGCTGAGGCCTTTGACGGATGATAAGCCGAAGTGCATGGTAGAGGTAAATGGAAAGAGCATCATCGAGAGGCAGCTTTCGGTCATGTATAACTGCGGCATCAGAGAAGAGGATATCACGATTGTGGCCGGATATAAAGGGGAGGCTCTGCAGAGGCTTTTAAAGAATACAGGGATAAACATTATCATAAATGCCGATTATGAGAATACCAATATGGTTTGTTCCCTTATGTGCGCAAGAGAAATTATGGAGGGCGGAGATGATATCCTAATTTCTTATGGCGATATTATTTACAGTGGGGGAGTGCTGCGGACCATATTGGCGTCGGAAGAGGAGGCGTCAGTCATCGTGGATGACGGCTGGTATTCCTATTGGTCGGAACGTTGTGAAAATCCTCTGGATGACGCGGAAACGCTGCTATTTGATGAAAAAAGCTTCCTGGTTGAAATCGGGCAGAAGACAACGGATTTGAGCAGGGTGCAGTCTCAGTATATTGGTTTGATGCGTTTTCAAGGGAATGGAGTGAAGGCGGTGCTAGCGCTGGCAGAGGAAGCGGAGGAACGGAGCCGGAAAGGAATGCCGCTGTGGCGAACATCCAGAACCTATCAGAAAATGTATATGACGGACCTGCTGCAGGGCCTGATTGATGAGGGCAGCAAGCTAAAGGCGGTGCATATTGACAGGGGATGGTTCGAGATCGATGACTGCGAGGATTTGAAGGTAGTGGAACGGCAGCTGCTTTAAAAAAATATGGCAGAAGTGGAAAAAAGAGGGAACAGGGCACTTGTGAAATAAAAAGAACAGATCGGAGAAAAGGCATGGGCGGAAGGCTGTATTGGATTACGGGATTGTCAGGGGCGGGAAAAACCACGATAGGAAGTTTATTATATAAGCATTTAAAAGAAAAATATCCCAATACGGTGATTTTCGACGGAGATGCCCTGCGCCAGGCATTTGGAAACGACTTAGGATATTCCGCAGAGGACCGTTTCCAATGCGCCATGCGTTATGCTCGCCTGTGCAAGCTTTTGGCGGAGCAGGATATTCATGTGGTTTGCTGTACGATTTCCATGTTCGACCAGGTGCGGGAGTGGAATCGAAGGAATATAGAAAATTATTCGGAGATTTATATTGAAGTTCCGCTGCCGGTGCTGGAAAATCGCAACCAGAAGAATCTTTACCAGGAGGTGAAGGACGGGATACGGGGGAATGTGGTTGGCATGGATCTGGAACTCCAGCTGCCGGAAAACCCGGATATCCGGCTGGTTAACGACGGGACGGAAACGCCGGAAGAAATGTGCAGGATATTAATAGAGGAGCTGGGGGATGCCATTTCATAGACTGCTCAAAAAATGTATCCGCAACTAAGAGAGCAAAGCAAATGAACTGTGGTTATTTGCTTTCTTCCAAAATCTGTAAAAATGTTTCAGCCCGGTTTTTCCATTGATGGTTTTGCCGGGCTTTTTCATAGCCGTTGGAAGCAATTTTCCATAGGTGTTCTTCGTCGGATAAGAGTTCTTTTACCAATGAAGGAAGCTCATCGATCCCCTTCAGGGAAAAGAGGACCAGATCCTGGCCGTTGATAAAGATATCTTCCAGGATGCTGCTTCTGTCGGATAATACGGCAGACTGGCAGAGCATGGCATTGAGGATACGTTCTGTCAGCCCGTCTTTATGCCAGGACATAATATTGAGCGAAATTTTAGAGCGTTGCATAATTGCCAGCCCTTCCTGCGGGGTGACGGCAGGATGGCAGATGAGGTTCTGGCAGGAGGCGAAAGGGGCGTTTTTCCATGTATCGCCATATACGT
>ERZ808035.399-NODE-399-length-42535-cov-18.874064_pt1 | contig 42535 bp, 36 predicted proteins | sample MGYA00380189_ERZ808035 | MGnify/ENA primary metagenome ERZ808035 (study PRJEB31490, sample SAMN06133407) | mouse gut metagenome | isolation source: M5_1 | host: mice | place: China: Chengdu | collected 2015-05 ...
AAATATCCCGTCGGTGATAAGGAATACAGAGTTACTTAGCATCCCTATCAGTGTGGGGAAGAACAGCGAGCGAAATAGCTTCCCTATATTGCCATTCTGATAATCAAGTTTTGTGGTTTTCATTTTATAATATTCCGATTGCTTTCATAGCTCTTTATGCTGTTCCATTTCGATGCAATTCCATATTTCGCCCAGACATTGATAGCTTTCTGCCTCCGGTCTTGAAACTCGATGAAAACCGGCCGCTTCATAGCAATGGATGGCGGACGGATTATTCTCAAAGACACCCAACGAGACTTTTTTAGCCCCAAGCACTTCATAGGCATATTTGATTGCCATTGAAACAAGAGCTTTGCCTAAGCCGCGACCACGTTTTGAATCATCTACGATGACAAATCCCAGCCGTTGCGCTGTATGATTGTCTGCCGAAGTGCGCAAGGTGATATACCCGACAATATCGTCGCCATCCGTCATTGTCAGGGCGCGTGAGTGTTGACCGTCAATATTTCGCTCGTGATATGTGTTCATATCTTCGGGTGTGACGGGGTAACGCTCGTATCTGTCGGCGCACCATTGGCGCATAAGATATTCGTTTTTAAGCCACGATGTAATCATAGCGGCATCCGAAGGCCTATATGGGCGTAATGTGAGGCTCATTTGCGTTTGGCGATAGGGATTCTAAGGACGGTTTTCATCTTTTCGGGACTGCATTTCCTCGGATCAGAAAGATATATCTCGTGATGGCGGCGACTCGTTGTAATATCCTTTATATAACCGTTCGATTCAATATATCTGTCGATAGCGTCAAGAGACACCGGCTCTGTATCATAAGACCCGATATGCATGATTTGTGAGCATAGCCCTTCCTCAAAACTCATATAGTAAAGAGATGAGCAATCAAGCCCTTTTTTACGGAACACCTCTCTTTTTGCCCATTCCACGTCATCATTCTCTACAAAATCGGGAACACGTATCATTGCAATCCATCGGAAAGCAGACTTATCTGTGAAATCATCTGTGATGGCATTGTCAGTCCACCATAAACCTTCAAGTGGTGTTACAACGTATTCAAAGAAGCCATTGATACTGTAATCTGTCTTGTAGCTCATTTTCAAAGCATAAGCAACAGGATAAAGAATGCCTAAGGCCTGCTGGTATTCTCCGTCCGGCTCATTAGGATTTCCACAGCCATTGACAGCGATAAATTTCATCTCAGGCACTTCCACAATAGTCGGAGTAGCCTTAGGCATATACAAACCCTTGTATTCTTTCTTGTAGTCAAATGCCATTTCTAAACTTTTTTATGTTTATAATTTTGTTTTATCTCATCGGTTGACCTGTCGTCCGCTCTCAGTTGATGTGTAGGACACGATAATCTTCTTTAGTCATTAGGTAGAAATGCTCCGTCCGTTTGTCGCCGAGAGGGGACAGGATGTCACAGTTCGTATGATGGAACTTGAATCCGCTTTTTTCACAAACGCGTTTCGATTTACTGTTCCCCTCATAATATCCGCACCACACAGCATCGAGTTTCAGCTCATCGAAACATCTCGACAACAGGGTTTTGACCGCTTCCGGTATGAATCCCTGCCCCCAATAAGGCTTGCCAATCCAATAGCCTATCTCTGCTTCACCCGGTTTCATGGCTGCGGAATGAAGACCATTCGCGAACATAATCCCGCAACTGCCTACAGGCTCGCCTGTATCTTTCAGAACAACGGCGTATGTTTCCGGCGCAGAAAATACAGTCCGGATGATTTCCAGACTGTTTTCTACAGATGTATGCGGCGGCCACCCGGCAATGGGACCAATGTCCGGATCGCACGCGTATTTATATAGTATTCCGGCCTCTGTTTCTTGCCAAGGTCTAAGGATAAGTCTTTCCGTCTCAATCATTGTCATTTCTTCCAGCGTTTGAGGTGTGGGAAGAACTGGCGCATCATTTCCTTTGCCTGTTCTATTGTCAGGTTCTGTCCCGATTGCCTGTTGATTTCATCCGTGAACTGCGCACAGTGGTCTATCATCTGCTCCATAGTCAGATCCTGCACGAACTTACCGTCCTTGTAGCAGTAGATACAGTAATCCTCATTTGGCGAGCCATCCGCATTTGTGCCGAGGACTTCATTGGAGAGCGGCATTCCGCAACTCTGACAGAATTTCATTTCCATTGTTATTATTCTTTTTGCCCATCAGTCCTACAGGGCGGATTCATAAATGCAAAAGCGCGGACTATCTATGTCAATCTAACTTGACGGCCCTGAGAAAGCCTATGATGCAGATATAACGATAGCAGCCCACGCCGTATGCGTGAGAACCACTATGCTATCTCTTGCATCAAATTTGAAAGGCTCTCAGGTTTTCAAGTTACAAGATGAGCATAACGCTTCTTATTTTCCCAAAATGTCGTGGATTGGATTGCTCCAACCCGACCACAAAGTTACGAAATTATTAGGGTGTTCAGTTTGATGTTCCGAAAAAACATCATCCAAAACACCTGAAAATATTATAGAATCACGTGCTTAAAAACATTGGTTTTTAGCGCAAAATAGCACATTGAAAATTTGGATAATTCATTGTTTTTTAGTAATTTTATAATCTAATAATCAACTAAAAAGCAATGAAAAAGTCAGGTTCAAACACCCCGAAAGAGACTCCGGAACAGGAGTTGAAACGTCTTCGTAAAGAAAACTCAAAACTCAAGACCCAGAAAGAGGCTGACAAGGCCAAGATAAAGGATCTGAAGAAAGAGCTCAAAAAAAAAGACGTGCCGACAATAACGATCTCGGAAGAACAACGCAAGTTGCTTTCGAGCCTGTTCCCGGACATAGATTCTCTATTCAGCTGATCATGCTCTGCGTGCTGATGTATGTCAGGACCGGCTGCGGGCTGAGGACCGTGGTGGAAATTCTCGGCATCTTCGAGGAAGTGCTCGGCGACTCATTCGGCAGGACACCCTGCTATAACTCAGTTGCCAACTGGGTCCGTAAGCTGGGACTGGCCATATATCAGGACGATACTCCTGTGAGTCAGAAATATGGAGTGGTCGCTGATGAAAGCATCACAATCAACAAGGAGAAACTCCTGCTTGTGCTGGGCTTCAAGGCAGACCACGAAGGACGTCCTCTTGGACACAAGGATGTCGCGGTGCTCGACATGAGGGTCGGAGAATGTTTCAAACGAGAAGACGTAAAGTCTTCGCTTGACGCGGTTTCAGAATCTGTCGGCGCGGCTCCGGCATACGGTGTCTCCGATGGAGCCCATAATCTTGTGGGAGGCTTCCGGAACGCAGGGATATGCCTTCATCTTGACATCAGCCACACGCTCGGCAACTGCATGAAGCATGTCTATGGAGAGGACGCTGAATTCAAGTCGCTTACCGAGAAACTCGGCAAGATCAGGCTTCAGTATCACCTTACGGAAAAGGCGTGGCTGCTGCCCCCTAACATGAGAGCTATAGCGAGATTCATGAATCTGCGCGACTGGGTCGAGTGGGCTGATAAGCTTATCGACTGTTATGACAATCTCGACGACGGCATGAAGGATGCCTACTCCTTCATTCTTGATTACAGGGGGCTTGTCCGCGAGCTGCATGTCTGCACAGACGCCATCGGGCATCTGGAGGATCTGTGTAAGAACCAGGGATTCGGGAAACGCGTCAACGCGCTGTGTCAGGATTACATAATCCTCAACGTCATCGGCAATGCCAACAACAGACGAGCCTCCGTCGGTCTTGAGATGCTGGACTACTTCAAGTCGCAGGCAAGACTTATTGCTGACAAAAATGAAATCCGGCACATATCCTCGGATATCATTGAATCTGACTTCGGCATCTACAAGGCGAAGAAATCTCCCAACAAACTGTATGGGATAACATCTCTGGTACTTATGCTGCCATTATATCCAAAAACGATTGACTATTCTGTCGCTGAAAAACAATATTTCAAAGTACGCTTGGCCAATGTTAAACTTAAGGACGTAGATCTCTGGGCCAAGGAGAATCTGTCCGAAAACCGGGTGGCGCTTCGCTCCAGGACTCTCAAAAATGCGAGTTAATTTTGGAATATCAAACTGAACACCCTACGAAATTATTATGAGATTTTAACGGTTGAGTGTGGTGACCCGGCGGAAATTTGGTTGAGGTCACCACATTTTTGCTGCTCGATTGTAGTTAAAGTCTGTTAAAGTTTGGAGCTGTGAGGCGGTGATGTGGGATTGAATGATGCTGAATGATTTTGAATGGATATAATTTATACACTGATTATCAAAGCATTAAGCTGTCACAGGAATAGATCTGTGTCCATGCTGATGCGACTAACGCACAATATTTCAAGGCGTTAGCGTGGGCGTGGTGACTTTTGTGGTAACCCGGAGGGGTGTGAATGAATAAAAGACCGCTAACTCATTGAGAATTAGCGGTCTTTAGTGGTGCCACCAGGAATCGAACCGGGGACACAAGGATTTTCAGTCCTTTGCTCTACCAACTGAGCTATGGCACCATCCGCGCGGCGGCGTTTGCCGTTTTTGCGATGCAAAGGTAGGGAGTTTTTTTGAAACGGCCAAATTATTTGGCGAATTTTTTGATTCGATTTTTTCGCTGAGCCTGGCGGCAGGGGACCCGCGGGGCTGGCTTTGCCCTGCTGCTCGGCTTACGCGTCGCCACTGTTGGAGGAAGGGGCGGGTCTGCCGTAGGGGCGTAAGGGCGTTTTGGCGGCGGGTTTGCGGGGGAGATAGAAGCGGCGGTGGCGGAGGATGTTGGGGATGAGGAGGATGAGGAAGAGGAAGCCGATTTTGCCGTGGAGGGCGCCGATGCCGGAATGGACGGGGTCGGCGAGCCAGTGGGCGGCTGCCGCGCCGGCGGAGAGGAGCAGGAGGATGCCGGTAATGGCCAGCCAGCGGAGAGGGCGGCGGGAGTTGCGGGAAGGGGCGGATTGCGGGGAAGCAGGGGGCTGCGGGGAGGCCGCTCGCTTACGCTCGCTCCACTGAACGGGAACACTGACATTGAAGCAAGAAGAGGCTTTGGCTGGGCGGGAATCGGGAGAAGGGGAAGAGGGGGCCTCGGGAGAAGAGGAAATGGGGACCTCGGGAGCAGGGCGGGAATCGGGAGAAGGGGAAAAGGGGGCTTCGGGAGAAGGGGCTTTGGCAGGGCGGGAATCGAGAGAAGAGGAATAAGGGGAGGAGGGGGCGGTGGCGCGAGTTGAAGGGGTAGAGGGGGCGGCCCGGGAGGCGACGAGGCGCGTCCACCAGCTTTTCCAGCGGAAATGGAGATAGAGGTGGCGGAGGATGAGGAGGAGGAAGAGGGTGCCGGCGGCCATATGGAGCCAGACCCAGAGGGGGGTGGCGCCTGCGGTGATCTCGAGCTGGAGGCTGGAGGCGAGGATGAGGAGGGTAAGGACGAGGAGCGTCCAGTCGCAGATTTTCAGGTGTTTAAGCATCGTTGCGTTTTGTCAGGGTGAGGATTGAGCGGGGGCAGGCGGCGACGCATTTGCCGCAGCCGACGCAGCGGTCGGGATTGGAGATTTTGATGTGGCGGTGCCAGAGGAAACGTACTTTGCCGATTACTTGCCGCGGACAGGCTTCGACGCATTTCCAGCAGGCGGCGCAGTCGTGCGTCGACCTGGCTGCCAGGTATTTGGTTACCTGGATATAAAGGTTGCGGTTGTGTCTCATGCTCTTTCTTTTTGTCGCGAAGTTACGGCGGAAAGAGCGAGCGGGGAATGGCCGGATTTAGGAATTGCTTGTGTTTTTCAAGGTTTTTCGGTATTGTGTCGGCGACAGGCCGGTTTCTTTCCTGAACATGCGGGAGAAGTAGACGTAGTCGTCATATCCGAGGCCGAAGGCGATTTCCTGGGCCGAAAGCGAGGTGTAGACGAGCTGCCGTTTCGCCCGGAGGACAATCTGGCCGCGGATGAAGCTCCCGGCGCTTTTGCCGGTTACGGCCCGCACGGCCTCGTTGAGGTAGACGGGGGAGAGGTTTAGCATCGCGGCGTAGGCTGACGGCTTTTTCTCGCTGACGAGATTCCCGGCGAGCAGCTCCTTGAGGCGCACGACGATTGAGACGTAGCGGTCGTCGCGCCTTGGGGCTCCGGCGCTGAGCGAATGTAGTATGATTCGCTTTATTGATTCCGCGAGGGGGATCGCGACCGGGTAGCTGCCGGAGTGCCGCGTCAGGATGCCGAACAGGGCTTCCGCGTCCTCCGCGTGGTCGCGGGATAGGCGTACCGCCGCGGGTCGCCGTGTCGCGTGTTTTCTTCCAACACCTTGCGGATGTGCGGTTTACAGGGGTATCGTCATTTCCGACAGGGAGGGGTCGGCGGCGTTCGCGACGCGGATGCGCAGGGCGGTGTAGGCCGGGGCCTCCTGCCCGTCGGCGGGATGGAGGAGCGGGGCGAGGGAGAAGGCCGTGTAGTATTGCGAGGTGTAGTTGGGCGCCGGATTGTCGCGGCGGTGGTAGATATATGCCGTCGGCACCTGTTCGGCGAGCGTCGTCTCGTCGATGAGGAGCCCGAAATAGCGCGGGGACTCGTCGGCTGTCAGCAGGCAGCGGAGTATGATTTTCTCCCCGGCACGCCATAGGGCCAGGAGCCGTATCGGTTCCGCGTCCCATCCGCGCAGCTCCTCCTCGGTCGCGATTTTCGCCTGGGTGTTCAGAATCCGCGCCACCGACTTCACGGCGACGGGGAATCCCTCCTCTTCCGGCTCCCCGGTCTCGGTGTAGCCGAGGAAGACGCACTCTCCCGGCTCGGTGTCTACCGCCGACCGGGTCTTGGCCACGAGCGCCTGCGGGACATTTCCCGGCGCCGGGTAATAGTGGAAGACGGTGCCGGCGTCGTCGCGCGACGCAAGCTCGACGATGTTATAGACCGTCGGGTTGTGGGTGTGCTGGTCCGAGTCGTCGCAGGAGGGGAGGATCGCCGCGGCGATGGCGGCGAGTATGGCGAAACGTATTTTCATGGCATTGATGAGATTGAGGTTATGCGCCCGTCGGCCATGTGGACAATCCGGTCGGAGCGGTCGGCGAGCGACTCGTCGTGGGTGACGATCACGAAGGTAGTGCCCGTTTTCGCCCGCAGGTCGATGAACAGGTCGTGGAGTTCCCGGCGGTTGCGGCTGTCGAGGCTCCCCGATGGCTCGTCGGCGAGAATGACCGACGGCTTGTTGACCAGCGCGCGGGCCACTGCGGCGCGCTGCCGCTCTCCCCCCGATAGCTGCGCGGGACGGTGGCCGAGGCGCTCCCCGAGTCCCAGGTCGCGCAGCAGCCCCTCGGCGCGGGCGAACGCCTCTGCGCGGCTCTCTCCTCCGATCAGTGCGGGGAGGGCGGCGTTTTCCAGGGTCGTGAACTCCGGCAGCAGTTGGTGGAACTGGAACACGAACCCGATGTTGCGGTTGCGGAACCGCGCCAGGCGGTTGTCGGGCAGGTCGAGCACCATCTGCCCGTCGTAGCTGACCGTCCCGCTGTCGGGGCGGTCGAGGGTGCCGAGAATCTGCAGCAGCGTGGTCTTTCCCGCGCCGCTGGGGCCGACGATTGATACGATTTCGGCCGGGCTGATGTCGAGGTCGATGCCGTCGAGAACCGTCAGGTTGCCGTAGGATTTCCTTATTCCGCGGAGAGAGATCATGGCCGGCGCGTTATGAAAGCTGGTTGGCGATTCGCGAAATCGCGTACTCGGGGCGCACGCGGCGGTACAGGATGTCGTAGACCGCCTCGGCGATAGGCATGTAGACCTCGTATTCGAGGTTGATTTCGTGGATGCACTTCGAGCCGTAGTAACCCTCGGCGGTCTGCTCCATCTCCATCTTGGCCGCCTTCACGGAGTAGCCCTTTCCGATCATGGAGCCGAAGTTGTGGTTGCGCGAGAAGCGGGAGTAGGAGGTTACCAGAAGGTCCCCCAGGTAGACGGAGTCGCAGATCTGGCGCGGGCGCGGGTTTACCGCGTCGAGGAAGTGCTCCATCTCGCGGATGGCGTTGCTGACGAGCATCGCCAGGAAGTTGTCACCCTTCTTCATGCCGTGGACTATTCCGGCGGCGATGGCGTAGATGTTCTTCATCACCCCGGCGTACTCCACGCCGTTGAGGTCGGTGGTCGGAATCGCGTGGCAGTTCTTCCCCCCGCAGAGAGCCTGGCCGAACAGTTTGGCGGCCTCGATGTCGCTGCACGCGACCGTCAGGTAGGAGGGGCGCTCCAGGGCGACCTCCTCCGCGTGGCACGGGCCGGAAACCGCCATTAGCCGGTCGTCGGGAATCCCGAAGCGGTGCTGCATGTAGTCGGTGACGAGCATGTTCTCGTCCGGCACGATGCCCTTTACGGCCGACACGATGTGCTTGCCGCTGATGTCTACCGAGAGTTTCTCAAGATGGCTCTTGAAATAGGGGGAGGGCATTACCAGCAGCAGCGTGTCGGCCTCTGTCGCGACGAAGTTTATATCCGACGAGAACTCGATGCGCTGCACGTCGAACGCCACGTCGGTAAGGTACGCGGGGTTGTGGCCCAGGCGCTGGAACTCCTCGATGCGGTCGTCGCGGCGCATGTACCACATAATCGTCTCGTTGGTCTTCAGCAGGAGCTTGGCCAGGGCGGTGGCCCAGGAGCCGCCACCCATCACGGCCACTTTTCCGGGAAAGTTTTCGGGAAGCATAGGCTTGCGCGTGGTGGGTTATTCCTCTTTCTGTTCCGGGGCGGGAGCGGCGGCAATCCAGGCCGCGAGCTGTTCCTGCGAGGGGTTTTTGAGGCCGAGTTTGAATTTCTTGTTGATGCCGCAGAGGTCCTGGAAGAGCTTGCCGGGGTTGGCGGTCGCGAGAGCCTCGACGGTCAGTATGCCGGCCTTCTGAAGGGGCGCTACCCATTCGGCGTCGATGCCCAGGGCGGTGTATGCCTCCTCCTTGTCGCGGCGGGCGCTCTTTTCGGGGCGCATCTGCGGGAAGAAGAGTACCTCCTGGATGGTCGTCTGCCCGGTCATGAGCATTACCAGGCGGTCCATGCCGATACCCATGCCCGACGTCGGGGGCATCCCGTATTCGAGGGCGCGGATGAAGTCGTGGTCGATGATCATCGCCTCGTCGTCCCCCTTCTCCGAGAGGCGCATCTGCTCGACGAAGCGCTCGTACTGGTCGATCGGGTCGTTAAGCTCGGAATAAGCGTTGGCAAGCTCCTTGCCGTTGACCATCAGCTCGAAGCGCTCGGTCAGCTCCGGGTTCTCGCGGTGGCGCTTGGTAAGGGGCGACATCTCTATTGGATAGTCGGTTATGAAGGTCGGCTGGATGTACGAGCCCTCGCACTTCTCGCCGAAAATCTCGTCGATCAGCTTTCCCTTGCCCATCGACTCGTCGACCTCCACGCCCATCGAGCGCGCGGCCTCGCGGAGCTCCTGCTCGCTCTTGCCGTCGATGTCGAAGCCGGTGTGCTCCAGAATCGCCTCCCGCATGGTGACGCGGCGGAACGGGGCCTTGAACGAAATCGTGTTATCCCCGACCTTTACCTCCGTCGTGCCGTTGACCTCCATCGAGATGCGCTCCAGCAGCCGCTCGGTGAAGTTCATCATCCAGTTGTAGTCCTTGTAGGAAACGTAGATTTCCATGCAGGTGAACTCGGGGTTGTGGGTGCGGTCCATGCCCTCGTTGCGGAAGTTCTTGGAGAACTCGTAGACCCCCTCGAAGCCCCCGACAATCAGGCGCTTGAGGTACAGCTCGTCGGCGATGCGCAGATAGAGGGGTATGTCGAGCGCGTTGTGGTGGGTGATGAAGGGGCGGGCGGCGGCTCCTCCGGGAATCGACTGGAGGATGGGGGTCTCGACCTCCATGTAGCCGTGCTCGTTGAAGAAGTCGCGCATCGAGTTGAAAACCTTGGTGCGCTTCATGAAAATCTCCTTGACCCCGTCGTTGACTACTAGGTCGACGTAGCGGCGGCGGTAGCGCAGCTCAGGGTCGTCGAAAGCGTCGTAGGTGACCCCGTCCTTGACCTTCACGATCGGCAGGGGGCGCAGGGCCTTGGAGAGGACCGTCAGCTTGCGGGCGTGGACGGAGATTTCCCCCGTCTGGGTGCGGAACACGAAGCCCTCGACCCCTACGAAGTCGCCGATGTCGAGCAGCTTCTTGAATACGGTGTTATACAGCTCTTTGTCCTCGCCGGGGCAGATCTCGTCGCGGTTGACATACACCTGGATGCGCCCCGTGGAGTCCTGAAGCTCCATGAAGGAGGCTTTCCCCATGACGCGGCGTCCCATGACGCGGCCGGCGACGCTCACCTCCCGGGGAGCCTCCCCTTCGGCGGGGTCGGTGAATGTTTCCTTTATCTCTCTGGCATGGCCGCTGACGGGAAATTCCGCCGCGGGATAGGGTTCTATGCCCAGGTCGCGCATCTGCTGCAGGGAGCCGCGGCGCACGATTTCTTGCTCGCTAAGTTCGAGGATGTTCATATGCTGAGGTTTCTGTTTCGCGTTGTAATGGCCCCCGTTTTGGAGCGGGGGTGCTGAAAATTACCGCAAAGTTACTCAAAAAAGCTTTTTTGCCCAAGGAAATAGCCGCTTATTGCCGCGGCTTTTGTAACTTTGCGTATCTGAAACAACAATACCGCGAAAAATGAACCTTACCGAACGCTTCCTGAAATACGTCAAGTACGACACCCAGAGCGACGAGGAAACAAACCTCACCCCCTCGACCCCGGGCCAGTACAAGTTCGCCCAGGTCCTGGAGAGAGAACTCCGCGACCTGGGGCTTGAGGAAATATCCCTCGACGAGAACGGATACCTCATGGCGACCCTCCCCGCGAACACCGACCGCCCCGGTGTCGCGACAATCGGCTTCATCGCCCACCTCGACACATCCCCCGACATGTCGGGTCGCAACGTCAACCCCCGCGTCGTCGCCAACTACGACGGCAACCCCATAACCCTCAACGCCGAAAAGGAAATCGTCCTCTCTCCCGACGAGTTCCCCGAGCTCCTCAGCCACGTCGGCGAGGACCTGATCGTGACCGACGGCAACACCCTCCTCGGAGCCGACGACAAGGCCGGAATCGCCGAAATCATCTCCGCCGTCGAGTACCTTATGGCCCATCCCGAAATCAAGCACGGGAAAATCCGCATAGCCTTCAACCCCGACGAGGAAATCGGCCAGGGCGCCCATAAGTTCGACGTCGCCCGTTTCGGAGCCGACTGGGCCTACACGATGGACGGCGGCGAGGTCGGCGAGCTGGAATACGAGAACTTCAACGCCGCCGTCGCCAAGGTATCCTTCGCCGGCCGCAACGTCCATCCCGGCTACGCCAAGCACAAGATGGTCAACTCCATCCGCATCGCCAACCAGTTCATCCTCATGCTCCCCCGCTGGGAGACACCCGAGCATACCGAGGGATACGAGGGATTCTACCACCTGGTCCACATCGACGGCTCCGTAGAGCAGACGACCCTCACCTATATCATCCGCGACCACGACCGCGACCGCTTCGAGCGCCGCAAGAAAGAGCTGGAGCACCTCGTGCGCAAGACCAACAACGAGTTCCCCGGCTGCGCCACGATAGAAATCAAGGACCAGTATTACAACATGCGCGAGAAGGTCGAGCCCCTGATGCACATCGTCGAAATCGCCGAGCAGGCAATGCGCGACGCCGGGGTGACCCCCAAGGTGCAGCCCATCCGCGGCGGAACGGACGGCGCGCAGCTCTCCTTCAAGGGGCTCCCCTGCCCGAACATCTTCGCCGGAGGCCTCAACTTCCACGGCCGCTACGAGTTCGTGCCCGTGCAGTCGATGGAGAAGGCCCGCGACGTAATCGTCCAGATCGCCCGCATCGTCGGCGAAAGATAACCCCGCCCGCTTGGACTCTGAAAAGAAAAAGACACTCGTGGTCGTTACCGGGCCTACCGCGTCCGGCAAGACCGCGCTCGCCGTACAGCTCGCCCGGGCCCTCCGTTGCGGAATAATCTCCGCCGACTCCCGCCAACTGTACCGCGACATACCGATAGGCACCGCCGCCCCCGGCTCTGAAGAGCTGGAGGCGGCGCGCCATTATCTTGTTCGGTTCCTTCCCCTCGACGCCTATTATTCAGCCGCCCGCTTCGAGGAGGACGCGCTCCGGATCGCCGCCGCCGAGTTCTCCCGCGGCGACTACGCCGTAGTCTGCGGCGGCTCGATGATGTACATCGACGCCCTCTGCGAGGGAATCGACCTCCTGCCGACAATCAGCGAACCAGTGCGAGAAAGCTGCCGCGCGCTCCTCGAGAACGAAGGGCTGGAGGCTGTCGTTGAACGCTTGCGCCGCCTCGACCCGGAGTATTGCCTGACAGGCGACCTACGCAACCCCCGTCGCGCCGTCCACGCCCTCGAGATATGTCTCGAGGCCGGAGTCCCGTACTCCACCCTCCGTACCGGCCGCGCCAAGGAGCGCCCCTTCCGCATTGTCAAGTTCTACATCGACCTCCTCCGAGAAGAGCTGTTCGGCCGCGTTAACCTCCGCGTCGGGAAAATGATGGAGGCCGGATTCCTCGACGAGGCCCGCCGCGTCTACCCCCTCCGCCATCTCAACTCCCTCAACACCGTTGGCTACAAGGAACTCTTCGCCTACCTCGACGGCGCATGGGACCTCCCGACCGCCGTCGCCCGCATCCAGAAAAACACCCGCGTCTACGCCAAAAAGCAACTCACCTGGCTCAAGAAGCACCCCGCCATCCCCCTCTCACCCTCCGCCGGCCCCCTCCTCCCCCAACTCCTCCGCCACCTCTCCTGACGGCCGTCCTCCCCGTCGGACGAGTCGGACAGGTCGGACAAGTCAGACGAGTCCGACTTCCAATAGCGCGCATCGCGTCCGACCTGTCCGACCCGTCCGAAAAGTCCGACGGAACCCCGCGAAGCTCCCTCCGCGCGAAGCCTTTCCCCGGCTCTTGCGAAGCACCCTGTTTAATTATTCTCCTTACCAAAGCGGGCGCGGCGCGCCCTGCTCATTTGCTCCCTGATCCCTCCGTTGGCGAGGAACTGTCGCTGCTGGGCTTCCATCAGTCGGCGCAGCATATATGTGGCTTGGTTGATAAGTGTTATGGCGAGATTGCAGTATTCTTCCTGACTCATTCGGTCAACGGTTTCCAAAGGATTGTCAAGAAATCGTTTGGAGCGCAGGTACTCGCGTAACTTTAATGTCCGGGGATGGGACTTGTCCCATCGAGGCAACCCGTGTTGCCTGAGGAAATCCTCATAGTCAAGTTCAAGTTCTACCAAAGAGGCTTTTGCGACATTGGTAAGCTTAATTTCTGTTTCGCGGGAAGTTGTGGAGGCAGCGCTTCCTTCGGCTATATTCTGTTTGCCCGAGCGGGCAGCCTGTTCCATTTGGTCGCGGGTGCGGCTTTTCACAGGGATGTGTCTTTCAATAAAAATGACGCTCAGGTCGCATATGATTTCAGTCAGCCGAAACACTTTCAGGCGCCGGAATCCCCCTTGCGCTTTCAAAAATCCTCCCTCCATAACATTCGGTATTAGTAAATTAACCAAAAGTACGTTGAGGATTTAAATGCGCAAAACCTTCCGCTGCAATTTAACCAACTTTAACGATAAATCGCCTCTGCGCCGTCCCGTCAGACAGGTCGGACAAGTCAGACAGGTCAGACAGGTCAGACAGGTCCGACTCGGCCGACTTCCAATAGCGCGCATCGCATCCGACCTGTCCGACCCGTCTGAAAAGTCCGACGGAACCCCGCGAAGCTCCCTGTCCGCGAAGCTCCCTCATCCGGCTTCCTTGCCCCGCAGTCAGAGCCCGGTGAAGCCGTAGCGGGCGGCGAGCTTGGCGAGCGCCTGGCGGGAGTTGAGAAGGACGGGGTAGCAGACGCCGTCGGAACACTCGCCGCCGTAGCGTTTCAGGCTCTCGGCATAGGCGTCCCAGTCGCTAATCGGGCGGCGAGCAACGCCGCTCTCCATCGCGGCGCGGGCTACCGCCGGCGACACGGCGACGAGCAGCCGCGGGTCCATAGGCTTCGGCAGGATGTAGTCCGGCCCGAAAGTGAGTACGTCGTCGGGGTACGCCTCCCGGATTCTTTCGGGAACATTCTCCCGCGCGATTTTCGCGATGGCGCGGGCCGCCGCGAGCTTCATCGGCTCGTTGATTTCCGTCGCGCCGCAGTCCAGCGCCCCTCGGAATATGTAGGGGAACCCTAAGACGTTGTTAATCTGGTTGGGATAGTCGGAGCGCCCTGTCGCGAAGATGAGGTCGGGGCGCGACTCCATCGCCTTCTCGCGGGAGATTTCCGGGTCGGGGTTCGCCAGGGCGAACACAATCGGCCGCTCCGCCATGGACCGCACCATTTCCTGCGTCACGACATCCTTAACCGACAGCCCCAGGAACACGTCGGCCCCCCGCATCGCGTCTTCGAGGGTATGCAGGTCGCGGGTGGTCGCGAACGGCCGTTTCTGCTCGGCCAGTCCCGGGCGGTCGGCGCGGATTACCCCCCTGGAGTCGACCATCACGACATTCTCCGCCTTGACTCCCAACTCCTCGTAGATTCTCGTGCAACTTATGGCGGCGGCTCCCGCCCCGTTGACTACCAGGCGTATGTCGCCGATTTTCTTCCCCTGTATGTCGAGGGCGTTGAGGAGTGCGGCAGCCGAGATTATGGCCGTCCCGTGCTGGTCGTCGTGCATCACCGGGATGTCGCACTCGGCCTTCAGCCGCTGCTCGATTTCAAAACATTCCGGCGACTTTATATCCTCCAGGTTGATGCCTCCGAACGACGGCGCGATCGCCTTTACTATCTCAACGAACTTCTCCGGATCCTTCTCGTCGACCTCGATGTCGACCCCGTTAAGCCCGGCGAAAATCTTGAACAACACTACCTTCCCCTCCATCACCGGCTTCGAGGCCCGGGCGCCGATGTCCCCCAGGCCGAGCACCGCCGTGCCGTTGGAAATAACGGCTACGAGGTTCGACTTTCCGGTGTACTTGTATATGTCGTCGGGGTGGTCCTTGATTTCGAGGCACGGGTACGCGACCCCGGGCGAGTAGGCCAGCGACAGATCGCCGGGGGAGTTATACGGTTTTGTCGGCACCACTTCCAGTTTTCCAGGGCGCGGCTCCCTATGGTAGGCGAGCGCCATTTCTTTCAGCATCTTTTCCATTATCCTTGAAGCTATTTTTCTCCAATAATAACGCCCCGCCTCCCCCCGAAGTTTAACCCAACATATACAGCGCGGGCGCGCCCCGAGGAGAGGCGCGCCCGGCAAAAATGTTTCAGCGAAAGTTGCATTATCGCATACGCCCGGTGTCAGGGGAGCGGTAATTTCGCGTCAGAGGTCTTTGACGCGGCGGGTGAAGGCAACCATCTTGATGGCGGCTTCCGCGGCCTCGCGGCCCTTGTGGCCGAACGGGCCCCCGCAGCGGTCGAGAGCGTCCTGCTCCGTATCGACTGTCAGAACCCCGAAGATTACCGGGATGTCGCAATCGGCGTTAAGAGAGGTAATGCCCTGCGTGACGCTCTGGCAGACGTAGTCGAAGTGGGGCGTGCCCCCGCGGATGACGCAGCCGAAGACTATTACCGCGTCGTAGAGGCTCGCCTCGATCAGTTGGGAGGCGGCGAAGGTGAGCTCTACGGCTCCGGGAACGTCGAAGCGGTCGACCTGGTCGTCGGCGAAGCCCTGTTCCTTGAAAACGGCCATGGCCCCTTCGGCCAGGCGCGACGTGACGTTTCCGTTCCATTCGGCGGCGACAATCGCCACTCTCATATTCTCCACCTTCGGCAGTGGAGCGTTCGGGGTGTTGGTTGACATTGTTCTGAGTGAAAAGGTTTAGGCTCGGCTTACGCCTCGCCACGGTTTAGGGTGAAAGGGGTGAAAGGTGAAGGAGATACCGGGGCTTTCTCCCGGAGGCTTTTGTTCCGTCGGCTCAAATTCTGATACGCTCTCTATTTGTACCCGGATGGGAGGGTGCTGTCAGAATGGTCCAGATGGTAGGAGCTTGGAGGTGAGGCCGATGGGAGCAATCTGGAGATTGTGACCGAGGCCGAATCCTTCAAGCGACGACCCAGATGGGCCGTTATGACGCGCCCTCTTTATTTTGCGAAGCCGCGGGCGGCATGGCCGAGATACCCCCCGTGGTGGCGCAGGGCGTATTCCTCGGCGGTGAAGCCGGTGAGCCGCATGACGTTGACTACCAGCACGTCCCCGATGACGGTCATCATCGTCGTGGAGGTTGTCGGCGTCAGGCCCAGGGGGCAGACTTCCGGCGCGCCCCCGGTGAAGAGGGTGGCATCGGCCAGGAGGGCCAGCGGGCTGTCGGCGTTTCCCGTGATCACGATTACGGGAAGCTGGGGGTAGAGGCGGCGAGCAAGCTCGACAAGCTCCAGAATCTCGCGGGTCTTCCCGGAGTTGGAAATCAGGAGCATGACGTCGTCGGGCTGGAGGATGCCCAGGTCTCCGTGCTGCGCCTCCGCGGGGTGCAGGTTGACGGCCGGGATGCCGGTGGAGCAGAAGGTGGTCGCTATGTTCATCGCGATCTGGCCCGCCTTCCCCATCCCGGAGGTGACGAGTTTTCCGCGGCGTACCTTGACATGGTTGATAATCAGCTCAACAGCCTTGCGGTAGTCGTCCGTCACGGGAATGTTAAGTATCGCGTCGCTCTCCGCGCGGAGAATCTCACGCATTGATTCTTGTATATCCATGAAACATATTCCCGCGCCGCGGGGATAAGGGGTTGCGGCAGATCGCCCCGGCGCGGTTATCGCGAAGTTAGCTTATTCCTCCCAATTCTCAAAATCTTTAAGGCTCTCGGCCCATTCGCGGGGAATCGGCGCCCCGGTGGCTGTCGCGGGGTCGAATCCGGCCATGACGGTCTGCCCGACGCATTTCGTGTCGCCGCTCTCGGGGTTGACGACCCGCTGCTCGAGCACGAAGCTGTGTTCCGAGATTTTGACGCAGGCGGTAAGCACCTCCAGCGGCTCGTCGAAGTAGGCCGGGGAGTAGAAGGAGCAGTTGATGTTGACGACCACGACCGTTACCTTGTGCCAGTCGACAGGCTTGCCGTTGACGGCCTCGAAATATTTCACCTTCCCCAGGTCGAGGAGCTGGAGGTAGGCCCCGTTGTTCAGGTGGCCGAACATGTCGAAATCGTTGAAGCGGGTCTGAGCCGTCAGGCGGTGGTGGAACGGCGCGATCGGTTCGGGTACTCTCATTTGCTGTTAATTCCTTTGTTCAGTGGATTGCGATGTCTTTCAGTACCTCCTGGCCCAGGGCATCGTTGATGGCGTCGCGGATCGCGCCGCGCTGGAAGCCGAGTTCCTGTTTCAGAGGGGCGGAGGAGAGGTAGACGTGGAGGACGCCCTCGCGGACATAGCGCCGCGTGGTCTGCCGGTTGATGCCCTGCCCGACGATGTCGGGCCACAGGCGAGAGGCGCGCTCTTCAAGGTAGCGCCCCGAAATCGCCGCGCGGTCGAATACGGCGTCGATAATCTGGCGCACAGTCTGCGGTTCGGTTCTCTTCATCGGCTTAGCGATTGGGGGTGAAGGCGCCGTTTTCGACCAGCCAGGAGCGGTGGTCGCCCCCGGCGCGTTCCATGATCGCGTCAAGGTGGCCCCGGTTGGTGTCGGTGATGAATATCTGGCCGAAGCGGTCGCCGGAGACCATCTCCATCAGCCGCTCTACGCGCCGGGCGTCGAGCTTGTCGAAGATGTCGTCGAGCAGCAACAGCGGCTTGAAACCGGCGACGCGCTCCAGGAAGGTCCACTGCGCCAGGCGCAAAGCGACGGTGTAGCTCTTGCACTGCCCCTGCGACGCGGCGCGGCGCACCGGCAGTTGGTTGAGCCACAGCGCTATGTCGTCGCGGTGAGGCCCGACAGACGTGTGTCCGACGATTTCGTCGTGGCGGCGGCACTGGTCGAGCTGCTCCGGCAACCCCTCCGGGTCGGCCGCAAGATGCCCTTTAAGTTCGAGGGCGGGAACCTCCCCGTCGGCGGCGATCGAGGCGTAGATGGGGCGGAAGATTTCAGTCAGCTCCCCGACCCACCGAAGCCTGGCGCGGGTTATGTAGGAGGCCGACCGGGCGAGCGTCAGTTCGACAGCCTCGTAGAGGTGGTGGTCTACGACATGGTCGCGGAGCATCTTGTTGCGCTGCGTAAGGGCCCGTTCGTAGCGGATGAGGTGGTCGAGGTAGAGCGCGTCGGCCTGCGAGATTACCTGGTCCATGAAGCGCCGGCGTTCCTCCCCCGAGCCCCCGACAAGCTCTTGGTCGGAGGGGGAGACCATCACCAGCGGGAACACGCCGATATGCGACGAGAGGCGGTCATATTCCTTCCCTCCGCGGCGCACCGACTTGCGGCGCCCGGGCTGCAGCCCGACCGTCACCTCCTCGTCGGTCCCGCGGCGAAGGTATGTGCCCCGCAGGGTCATGAACTCCTCGCCGAGCTTCACTACGGCGTTGTCCGGTAGCCCGGAGAAACTCTTGCAGAAGCTCAGGTAGTATACCGCATCGAGCAGGTTGCTTTTCCCCATGCCGTTGTCCCCCAGGAAGCAGTTCGCTTTCGAGGAGAACTCCAGCCGGGCGTCGGCTATGTTCTTGAAATTCGTCGCCGCGAGGCTCTTAATCTGCATCTCTAAACTCGTTTATTCAACTATTGTTGTCTCTGTCTCAGGGAGGTAGCCCCTTTGGTGTAGGGACGCGGCGTGCCGCGTTATATTTGGAACAAATATATATTATAAGGCTGCGCACAGGGCGAACGAGGCCGCGAAGAAGAGGAGTAAAAGGGCGGTTTTACCCAGGGCCGGATTGAGCGCGGCTCCGTTGTGGGTCCCCAGGTAGCGCCACAACGCTGTCGCCGCGCAGAGCGTCAGCGCCGGGAACAGGAGCGTCCAGGGGCCCAGCCGCCACCACAGCGCGAGCGTCATCACAACCCCGGCCGCGGCGCGGGCGAGGTAGAGCGCGCGGGTCGCCGACGGGCCGATTTTCGTGGCCTCGGTGACCTTTCCCGCGGCGCGGTCGTCGTCGATGTCGCGGTAGTTGTTGACCGCCAGGATGTTGGCCGAGAGAAGCCCGATTGCCAGGCTCATAACGAAAACCGACAGCGAGTAGCCCCCGGTCTGTATATAATATGTGAGGCCGACAGGTACGATTCCGAAGAAAACCTCGACGGCCACCTCGCCAAGGCCGTGGCGCGACAGCGGATAGGGGCCTGCGGAGTAGGCCAGCGCCGCGAGAATAATCACGATTCCGGCGCCTAAAAGCCACCATCCTCCCCAGTAAATCAGGGAGCACCCGACCGCCGCGGCCGCCAGCAGCGTAGCCAACAGCGCGTCGCGCATCGCGGCGGGGGTGATGTCCCCCTCCGTGACCCCGCGGCGGGGGCCGACGCGTCCCGGGCGGTCAATGCCCGCCTTGAAGTCGAAATACTCGTTGGCGAAATTCGACGCGATTTGCGCCAGCAGGGCGAACAGGGCGCACAGCAGTGCCGGGGCCGCTTTCAGTCCGGCTCCCGCGGCAAGCGTCATACCGAGCCCCCCGGCCACCCCGGCCACCGACACCGGCAGCGTACGCGGCCTCGCCGCCTCCACCCAGCATTTAATCTTATTCACCGGCATCTCTCTTGTTCCTCTAATTCCTGAGTTTGATTTCAATCTCTGATTCTAAGTCACAAAGTTACTAATTTTTCGCGAATCTCCCCGAAAAACCGCCTCTACTCCCCATCCTATGTATAGATGCGGCGTGCCGCGTCAGGCTTGAGCGCCCCCCATTCAGTTGGCATGCCTTCATGGCAATTTTGATGCGGCACGCCGCATCCCCTCCACAGATTCCGTTCCGCGATATCCTCGGAGCGCCCGGAGGGCGCGGGGCCGTGGGTAACACCGTGTCGAGCCTCGGAGAGGCGAGGCGCGGTGATGCAGTGGGACACACTGGGGGAGTGCCCGGAGGGTACGAGTCCGTGGTAGAGCTCCCGCTGTCTACTATACTTAATATTGTTACCACAGGCCCGCGCCCTCCTGGGCGCTCTGATGATGGTGCTGACTCTATCCACCGCGCCTCGCCTCTCCGAGGCTCGACACGGTGTTACTCACGGCTCCGCACCCTCCGGGCGCTCCGTTGAGAGAGGATATGGATGGCTGTCTAAGGCAGACATAAGTCGAGAAAGTCTGTTTGGTGGATATGTTTTCGGGGGAGGTGATAATATGATTCGAGGTAGCATTATAAAATGCGTTATGGATAGAGGAAAATTTCGTATCTTCGCGGAAAATTTAGTCTCACTATGGAATTAACAAAAATTAACACTGGGGGGGTAAACCTCGCATTGAATTTATTGACTTAGCGAAAGGGGTATGTATCATACTGGTAATGTTGACCCATTGCTGTGTGGATGATGTCTATCTGTTCCCCGGATTGGTCGAACTTAGAATGCCGCTCTACTTTGTGCTTTCGGGGCTATTCTTTAAGACCTATGGGGGATTCGGCAATTTCGGTGTTAAGAAGGCGAACAAGCTACTGATACCGATGGCTTTTTTCCTCTTGACGGGGTATTTCTTTGAATACCTGTACCATGCTTACGAAAAAATACAGGGGGTAAATTCGACGGTTTACTATAATATATTTGACAATTTAACGCTGGATTATGAATGGTGGTGCAAGCCGTTATGGCCTAACAACCCGATCTGGTTCTTGTTATGTCTGTTTTGGGACAATCTGATATTTTATGGAATAATGAGTGTGATCAACACTCGAAAGTCACAGTCGTTCGCTGTGGTGATATTGGGATTGTCAGGGTATATTCTTGCCTATAACGAAGTTAAAATTCCGTTGTATTTTGTCGCATCGTTGTCAAGTCTGCCCTTTTTCTATCTGGGTTATGTACTGAAAAATTCAGGTATTTTATATCCTAACGGGAATGCGAAAAAAGAGTTGGCATTAGGCTTGGGGCTTGTCGCGATCGCTATGACAGCTTCATATTTCAACAAGTCATATTTTGAATTTTATCTTAATTTGGTGCATGGCGATGTGTTCTCGGTATATGTGGTCGCGGCATCAATGGTTGTCGGCGTGCTACTTATTTGCAAGCAGATAAAGCATATCCCTTATGTGTCATACCTTGGACGATACTCTGTAATTGCTTTGGGGTTCCATATGAGTATGATTCCGTATCTCACGCATCTTCAGCATAAAATCGGCACTTCTTCGGACGTGATTAATTTTGTGTTGCTTCTCGTGATAATGCCTCTGTTCATTTGGTTCTCGCGAAAATACCTTCCTTATGTAACGGCGCAAAAAGATCTTATTGGCAGTGTGTCGTTTTCGAGGCGCCGTTCTGAGGCTTAAAAAGATATAATCTGGCTTTATCCGCACTCTGGTAGCGTCGCTCCAATTCGGTTGTAGGCGGTATGTGCCGCATGGTTTTGTCTGGCATGCCTGTTTACTGATGCGGCCTCTTCCCGTATCGTGGCCTCTACCGTATGGCTTTGGATTGTCGGAGCGGTAACGGAGCGCCCGGAGGGCGCGGGGCCGTGAGTAACACCGTGTCGAGCCTCGGAGAGGCGAGGCGCGGTGGCCCGGTCAGCGCCCCTGACGGAGTGCCCGGAGGGTACGAGTCCGTGGTGTAGCTCCCGCTATCTACTATTATATGTCAATACTGTTACCACTGGCCCGCACCCTCCGGGCGCTCTGATGATGGTGCGACTCTATCCACCGCGCCTCGCCTCTCCGAGGCTCGACACGGTGTTACTCACGGCTCCGCGCCCTCCGGGCGCTCCGAGGGTGCGGCGGACTTGCGGAGGGTGTCGGCGGCGAGCGGTTTGCGTGCGTCAAATGGGGGGTCTGGAGGCCCCGAAACGGCGTTTGGAAGATTTTTTTGAAAATTTTGGCGGAAAAACTTGCGCGGTTCGGAAAAGTGTCGTAACTTTGCACTCGCAAACGACAAGGAACTCAGTCAAGCGAGAATGAGGGTCGGTTGCCGGAAAGCCGATGACAAGGTTTTTTGAAACACTTCTTTTGGTGCGGTAGTTCAGTCGGTTAGAATACCGGCCTGTCACGCCGGGGGTCGCGAGTTCGAGTCTCGTCCGCACCGCAGGAGAGAGAGGAGAATGAGTAACTGTCAGTCTTAGGATTGCGTTACTCATTCTTTTTTGTCACATACCGATAGATTTTTAGACAATCTCTTACGGAACCAGAAATATGAAACTTACGGAAGTGCCGGTGCTGCTGATCACCGGGTATCTCGGAAGCGGCAAGACAACGCTGCTCAACCATATTCTGAACAATGAGAAAGGCTATCGCTTCGCCGTTATCGTCAACGACATCGGGGAGGTGAATATCGACGCGCGCCTGATACAGAAGGGGGGCGTCGTAGGGGGCACGGCTGACTCGCAGGACCTGGTGGCGCTGCAGAACGGCTGCATCTGCTGCTCGCTGCAGAGCGACCTGGTGAAGCAGGTCGCCGACCTGGTGTCCTCGCGCCGCTTCGACTATATCGTGATCGAGGCGAGCGGAATCTGCGAACCGGCGCCCATCGCCCGCACTATCTGTTCGATGAGGCAGATGCCGGGAGTGGCGGCTTGCGGCGCGGTGCCCGTGCTTGACTCGATTGTGACGGTGGTCGACGCTCTGCGCCTGAAGAGCGAGTTCGGCTGCGGCTCGTCGCTCCAGGAGGAGAATGTCGAGGAGGGGGACCTGAAGAAACTCGTAATCGAACAGATCGAGTTCTGCAACATCGTGCTGCTCAACAAGGTGTCGGAGGTTACCCGGACGGAGGCTGCTGAAATCCGCGCTGTGATCCGCGCCCTGCAGCCAAAGGCCGAAATCATTGACTGCGACTATGCCAAGGTCGACCTCGACAAGCTCGTCGGCACCGGCCGCTTCGACTTCGAGGATGTCGCCACCTCCGCTACCTGGGTCGCCGAACTCGAAGGCCACCACGACGATGACGATGATGATAACCACCATCACTGCCACAACCATCACGACCACGACGATGACCACGACCACGATGGCGAGGTCTGCCCCGTCTGCGGCCACCATCACCACCACGGCCACAGCCATACCGAGGAGTACGGCATCGAGACGATGGTCTACTACCGCCGCCGTCCGTTCGACCTGAACAAGTTCGACCATTTTGCCGCGACGCAGTGGCCCGCTAACATAATCCGTTCGAAGGGGGTATGCTATTTCAGCTCCTACCGCGACATGAGCTATCTTTTCGAGAGCGCCGGCGCGCAGAAGTCGATTACCGAGGCGGGGCAGTGGTACGCAACGGCCCCCAAGGAGGAGCTTGACGCGATGATGGCCATTGACCCGACGCTCCGCCGCGACTGGGACGACGAATATGGCGACCGCATGATTAAAATCGTCATCATAGGGCGCCATCTCGACCGGGCGGCTATAGAGTCCGCTCTCGACTCCTGCCTGGCGTGAGAATGCTTGTGAGACCGCATAATGCACTTAATGTGTAATATTATGAAAATCAATAAATTACCCCCCCCGTCAAAAGCATCGGACCATAAGGTCGAGCCTAAGGATTCTGTAGCGACAGGTTTATTCAGAAATACAGGATTCCTCCGCTCTGAAGCGAGGTATCCGGCAGTGTTATACCTCTTATCGCTGATGGCTACCGCATGGCCGTTGATGTTGATGTACTTGCACTTGCGCGGTACTTTGTCGCCATTTCCGGCTCTTGCGAACGCCGCCTTGATAATGCTGCCTTTCTTTTTTATAACACCCCGCTGGCGATGGAGCGTGCTTTTCCCGGTATGGTTGTCGGCAGTATTTATTCTGGCAAACATATGGTATTGGCGTTATTTTCGTGATTTTATCCCCGTCACGAGCTATTTCTTGTTCTACAATATCGACCCGTCTGTAGCCGGCGCCGGATTCAGTATGTTTAAGGCTAAGGATATAGGGGTTGTCATTCCCGCAATCGGTCTGACTGTCCTGTACGCAGCATTTTTCCGCAAGCATAAGGGGACAAGATTTTCGACGAGGACGCGCTGGATAGCGACCGCGGCTACAATCGTGCTCTATTCTGGGGTTCAATGCCATACGATAATAAGTTCGTACAAAGAGCGAATGGCGAGTTTCGCCAGGAGGCCCGGGCTCACGGTGTGGCATACGGCGAGGGATTTCTTTTTCAGGGAGCAGCTTTCGCCGTGGATAGAGTATGATACGTCCGGGCTGGTGCTCTTCTGGGCCAAGGGGTGTGGTTATGCTGTTTACAATAATATGCGCGACAGGAGCCTGTCTACGGAAGAGGTAGCCCGTATAGAAGGTTTCTGGAAGAAGCACGAACGTCTGCGCCGCGCCTATTCAGTAGCCGACACCCTTTCATTCAGTCCTGGCAATCGCAACCTGATACTTATTGTTGTGGAGTCTCTGAACTCATGGGCTGTTGAATATGAACATGGCGGTCGAAAGCTGATGCCCGTGCTTGATTCGTTGATAAATGCCGAGGGCACGCTTTCGTCGCTCAAAATGGTGGCGCAGATTCGCAGTGGTGTCTCCAGCGACGGTCAGTTTATCTACAATACCGGCATGTATCCGGCTTCAGATGTCACTACCGTTTCATTCTATACCGGCAATAAATTCCATGCTTTGCCGATGTATTTCGCTGGCAGGCCGTCTTTTGAGGTGATATGTGAAGGAGGGTCGATGTGGCACCACCGCGAGACTACGTTGGCATATGGCTATGGCCGTTTGCATGAGAATGTGAGACGTCGCGCTTCTGAAGAGTCAATAGGTACTGACGAGGCGATGTTTCGCACCGGACTGGAAGTAATGGACACGATTGGCAGGCCATTTGTCGCAGAACTTACAACAATGTCGATGCACGGACCCTATAAGGATTCTAACGTGAATACCCCGGACTGGATCGCGGCGATAGAGGGGATTCCCGAACTGAGACGCGACTATATGACGGTTACCAACTATTTCGATACCCAGCTCGGAAACTTCCTCAATGAATTGAAAAGGAGGAATCTTTATGACAACTCGCTTATTGTAATAGCCTCGGACCATGCGTCTTCGGCAGAAGGCATGCCTACTCAGGCGCATGGAGACATAGTGTTTGCGGCAGTGAATGCCGGGATTACGAAAAGGATAAACCATCCGACCGGGCAGGTCGACGTCTTCCCCACGATATTGGACCTTATGGGTTTGGCTGATAAGGGTTACAGGGGGATGGGGCTGAGCATGCTCAATCCTAAACTGGATGGCGCTATAGATTCCAATAATAAAATTATCGGCGATAGTGTTAGCGCTGATTTGAGGGATATGCTGCTTATGACGCGCGAGGTGTCTGACGATATGTTGCGAGGCGACTGGTTCGGACAATAACACTCCCTCCCGTCCGGGTACGGACGGCGCCGCGTCTCAAACCAAGACGCGGCGCCGTTAAAATTCTATGGCCAAAGAGGATAGAGGTTGGGGTTTGAAGGAGTATCCCCTTCACCTTTCACCCTCCACTCTTCACTTTTAATATATGCCCTGGGCCATCATGGCTTTGGCGACCTTCATGAAGCCGGCGGTGTTGGCTCCTTTGACGTAGTTGACGTAGCCGTCGGGCTGCTTGCCGTACTCGACGCACTGCGAGTGAATGTCGGCCATTATGTCGCGGAGACGGTTGTCGACCTCCTCGGCTGTCCAGGAGAGTTTCTGGCTGTTCTGCGCCATCTCCAGGCCGCTGACGGAGACTCCTCCGGCGTTGGCCGCCTTTCCGGGGGCGTAGAGGATGCGGGCGGCGATGAACTCGCGCACGGCCTCGGGCGTGGAGGGCATGTTGGCCCCCTCGCTGACAGCGACGCATCCCTGGGCGAGCAGGGCGCGGGCGTCGTCGCCGTCGATTTCGTTCTGAGTGGCCGACGGCATCGCTATGTCGCACGAGGCGTGTTTCCAGGGGCGCTCGCCGGGGAGGTATTCGAGCCCTTCCTGGGCGGCGAACTCGCTGACGCGGCCGCGCATGGCGATTTTAAGCTCGAACAGGCGCTCCCACTGTCCGCGGGTCATCCCTTCGGGAATGAGCACCGTGCCGTCGGAGTCGCTCATTGATACTACCTTCGCTCCGAGCGTGATCAGCTTGTCGGCGGTGTAGAGGGCGACGTTGCCCGAGCCGCTGACCGCAACCTTCTTCCCCTCGATCGCTATGCCGCGGGTAGCCAGCATGTTGAGAAGGAAGTAGACGTTGCCGTAGCCCGTAGCCTCGGGGCGCATCAGGGAGCCGCCGAAGGAGATTCCCTTGCCGGTGAAGGTGCCGGTGAACTCGCGGGCCATCTTCTTGTACCACCCGAACATGTAGCCTACCTCACGGGCCCCGACCCCTATGTCGCCGGCGGGGACGTCGGTGTCTGCCCCGATGTTGCGCCACAGCTCGTTGACGAACGCCTGGCAGAAGCGCATGACCTCCATGTCGCTCTTGCCGCGGGGCGAGAAGTCTGAACCACCCTTGGCGCCCCCCATCGCAAGAGTCGTCAGCGAGTTCTTGAACGTCTGCTCGAAGGCGAGGAATTTCAGGATCGAGAGGTTTACGGAGGAATGGAAGCGGATACCCCCCTTGTAGGGGCCTATGGCGTTGTTGTGCTGCACGCGGTAGCCCATGTTGTTTCGCACGCGCCCCTGGTCGTCGGTCCAGCTTACGCGGAACGAAATCACGCGGTCTGGCATGCACAGGCGCTCCATCAGGTTGTAGCGCTCGAAGGCGGGATACTCGTTGTAGACATCCTCGATCGAGTTGACCACTTCCTCGACAGCCTGGAGGTATTCCGGCTCGTTGGGGAATCGGCGGCGCAGGGAGTCCATCAGTTCGGTTGCTTTCATAATCCTTCCTTAGAAATTGATATTGAATATTGGAAATTGAATTAATTTCTGACAGAATGAGCTGCAAAACTCATTTCCGGCGGCAAAATTACGCAAAACATCCGATTCTGCCAACATTTTGCCAAAATTTTCCGCACGATACTGCCGCTTGTCGCCGTTTCCGCCATTTTCTCAGATACGTTTGATTAAAAAAACGGCGACGGAATTTTACAGACAGTGTGCCTTATATTTAAATAGTACTAAACAAGAAAGGCGGCCTATTCGGCCGCCAAGAGACATTTAAGCAACTGAAACTTGCCGTTTTCACTTGCCGTGCCATACTTTTTTGATTCTACTTATTGCGCCTAAGGTATAACCGCACGCTTTTGTGAGACTGGGATGAATTGTATAGCCCAATACATCTGTTACCATAACTCCTTTATAGGAATTCAGTGTGTGTAACCCTAAGTTCCATCGTTTTAAAGGAGAAGTGTATCTCGATAATGTTTTGAAATTAAAGCGACCATTAGCCATTGATACTTCTTGGATCAAAAAACCGTAGCCATATCTGTCATTGCAGTCTTGGCAAGGACGATATAACTGGTTGTTGCATATGAAGAAATCACCGGCCATTCTAGCGATGTTGTTGCCATTGAAGTCAAAGGTTTGACTAGGCTCGTATACGCCATTATGTTCCTTGTATATCGAGAGTTTTGAACCGCTGTGATCGGGACAAACGGTACAGAAGAGATACCTATCCTCACCGATATTAATATCGACGGCATCGGCTAATGGTTTATCGATTAAATCCGTGTCTGGGATTAGCTGCTCAGAATCTTTGTCGTACTTGTATTTGACGAGCTTACCCGATTGACCGTTCTCTGGAATTACGAAAACGCTGTCATTCTCACGTCGTATTAACGGGAACGAAAGATGGGTTTCAAGGGTGAGAACAGTCTTGTTATCAATGATTCTTAAAGAGTTCCTATCTATGCGTAGTTTCGCAATCCGTCCCTTAGCTTCGGGATAGTAATACTCTTCGACTAAGATTTCAATGGCCGTGTCATCTACATCCAATACAAACGGGTCTGCAAACCAGCGGTCTTTGTAACTGTGTTTTACCAAATTAATTTTAAGCGGTCTACCGGCTAGTATGTCTTCCAGGGAGTTGTCTAGTATCCCGATTTCATATCTTCCGGCCAAAGCGTCCTGTAGTTTACGTTCTAAATACATTACAGATGCATTTTATGTTTGATGTGAGCCAAACGGATGATGAGCTGTTGTTTGAGATAGTCGGTTTCTTGTTTAGCGGCTTCTTTTAAATGGTATTTCAGTGCGGCATGCCGAGATTTGTGTATGACTAATTGATTGAGAATATGAATGTTTGGATGAAAGTCTGAGAGCTTGTAGGCATAAATACCTCTTGCAAAGTTAAAGTTATAAACGCCGGTCTTATACAGCATGTCCAAAGATGCCAATAATAGGTTGGAGTTGTCCTGTTTGCTGCGGTATAGTGTTATCCATGAGATATATTCATTCGCTTTGGGATTTGTTAAAAACATTTTTTCCGCAATCGGGAGAGAGTCTTTTTTGTGTGATAAAACTGTCAGCATCCCATTTTCATAAAGTCGCCGAAAATAGTCAAAGAATCTTTGAGTGAAGTAATCTTTTGACCTCATTTGCGTATCGACCATATAATTAGCGATTGATTTTACATCTTGTTCCGGGAATTCACTTGGATATTTGTGTTCCTGGAATGCTAACATTGACGCTACCTTAAATTGTTTTCTCAATTTCTTGCGTTGTGAGCTGTTGCAGCTTTGAATGGAATCTACAAAATCCTTGTCGGTGGGTGTGGGAGTCATTTTTATTACTGAGTAGCCAGTAAGAGTCTTGATGGAAGAATGCCCTCCGAATGCGTACATGTAGGCAAGCATTCTGTTGCCTGCTCGCAGATTGTTGAAACATACAGTCTTAATCTTGCTATCAGACAATATGTGATTTACGATTTCCCTATACATGGCATATTTCTCTATTGATTCGTCTGGAATTATGCCTTCACAGAAATCGGACAGATAATCGATAAGGTGTAATTCTCTATTGCGGTTTAAATAGCAGGGGATAATTGCGTCTATCTTTGCTCCTTCACTTTGACTGTAGCATATTATATAGAGACTGTCGGTTTGCTCATGCCAGACTTCCCATGTTATTTTGTTGAATAGGAATGTCTGGTATGGAGTGGCTGTACTGCACAGTTCGAACAGTTCATTCCATCTGTCTTGTAAAGCATCTAATTCGGAGGTTGTTTTTACAATTGTAATCATATTCGTTTGAATTGGGACGTTAGAGGCTGTTTTGAATTGGTTTGTAATGTTTTAACGTACAATATTCTCTGCCTCGGAATTTAATCCAGTAAAAACTTTGTTCTTTGTTCCAGCTTTTGTGACCTTGCCATGAGGGTCCATTCGCAGGTGAGACAATTGTTAATACTTTGTTAAATCCTTTCTGCTCTATGAGTCTACAGCGTTCGTTTAATACTTTTCTGTATAATCCCTGTCGCCGGTATGCAGTTAGGCAATAATCGTCGTAAAAAAATGCTTCATTTTTCGGTAAAACATATTTGATGTTGTTTTTCAGTTCCATTTCTCTATAGGAAATAAAGCCAAAACATCGCACTTGTTTTTCTTTATAGATTACGCAGCAGAAATTTGCATTATTGCATCGTTCGATTATATAATTAATTTTATCAGGCCCAAGTTCTTGGACAAGGATAGGGTCATACCAATCTTTTTCTGTTGCGATTCTGAGATTTGGGTCTGAAGCCGAAATCGCTAACTTTTTATATAGAGAATCACAATTTAAAGATAATACATAATAATGCTGCCATTCAAATCCAATTGTATGTTTAATCAACGATTTCATTGACGACTGAACTTTTGCCTTGATTGCTGTTAAGATAGTTCCTCTCTGAAGGTGACGACTGCATTTTCGCAGTATGCTTGCTGTGTTCATAATAATTTATCAGGGTTTGATAGAAATTATATAAAAAGCAATTCATATTCATCGATTAACATTTGTTCTACAAATTATCGCTTTAGAAGCATAAGCTGTAGCCTTTTTGAAAACAGCTTCATGCCTGGGGTTAAAATGTAGAGGGTAGTAGCCAAAACAACGAATAAAACAGAAGCGAAAAGGAGGTATGTCATGCCCCAGTCCAGATAATTCGTTGGAGTGGATAGGTCTGCAATTTTCCATAAAGAAAGCACTGCGGTAATGGAAATGGTGAAGGCTGCGATATGCAGCATATACATTTTTAAATATTTCGTATAAGGGATGTTCAATCCGTAACGGAACAAGAAATATGGTTTCCATCCAGATAGGATGACGATAAGGCTTATAAGAGGTCCTGCGAGGACTCCGTTTATACCCCAATAGTAACCCAACAATATTGAGAGGCCGATATTGAGTATCGCCTCTACCGCAGGAGCCCATACGTCCTGAAACTGACCAAGCGCTTGCTTATAGGAACCTACAGTGGTTTCCGACAATATGATATACAACGTGGCTACGATAATCAAAATCGTTGATTGGTCCAGATACAAATCTGTTCCCAGCCATATAGCGATAAATGGATTGACCGATACATAGAAAGATACCAATAGTGTTACAATAACGAGGAATTTGGCAGAGAATAATTCCTCGAATATATTCATGCACTTATTCTTGTCTCCCTCAGCGAGTAGATTGCCAACTCCTGCCGTAATGCCAGTGAATGTGGCATTGAAAATCATACGCAAACAATTGGCTATCAGCATGTAGTTTCCGTATATTGCCACCATTTTTAAATCCACAAACGCAAAAATAAGTAACGAACTTGACTGAGTTAGTGCAAATCCGCTTATCGAGTGAAAAAAAACCTGCTTTGTTTTGGTTATTATGACACTATACTTTTTCGTAAGTTCTTTGCCATTTTTTACTGACCCATGCAAATACGGAAAGTTTTTTTTCAGAGCTCTGTTTAATTGCAAAGATGCCAAAGTCGAACCTACAACCTGCAGAATAAGCCATGCGGCGTATGGGTTCGCCAGATATTTCATCGCAAAAATTTGAACGGCAGTTTTAAATAGAATTACGAAATTGTAATTGAGGGTGACTTGGTATTCTAATTGGCTGGCAGAAAATAATATTTGCCTATAATTGACAAAATAAGTCAGAAGTGAAGAATAAAGAAAAACGCCGAAAGATGCGTATGCATACCATAAAGGCAATGTTATATCCTCGAATATCAGCGGGAAAAAAAACATCAGCAATATTGCCCCTATACCTATGATAAAAGCAATTCGTCTGTATAGCCAACCCTGTACAAGAATAATCTCATTTATGGCAGTAATATCCTTATTCGCAATCGGCTTATAAAGAGTGAATGCAACGGCAGACCCAATACCAAGTTCAGCGATGTTAAGAAATCCCAGGAGGTTTTGAGCGGTTTGGTTGAGACCAAGCACTTCTATGCCTACATAATCGATGAATATTTTTCGGGAATAGAAGCCAAGAAGCATGTTGACAATATAATACAACATTGCAACCTGTCCGTTTATTATGCTTCTTCCAGTTCGTGTAGTTACTGACATATTATCTTTTTTACCATTCGGAATGATTGGAAAACTAACAGAAGATGGAGCGTGATGCAAATAGGGGTTATTTGTTCCATCCTTTGAGATAATTATTCCGCAAATTTGGAAATGCCTGTAATTATATTATGAATCAACGAACTTACTCACAGTGGAATTAAAGTGTAGTCCTTTTCAGGTAATCATTACTGTTTTCTCTTTTTTTCGTATAAGCTGGAGAAATACGGTTTTCAACTACCCAAAGGATCATCTATTGTAGCAGTATGGTTAAAACCCATTATCATCTTCTTTTGAACAATAGTCACTTAAACTCGGCGCAAAGGTACAATTTTTTTTGCAAAAGACCAATGCCAAAATTCGGACAAGATATTCTTTTCCGCACAGCACCGCTGCTTGTTGCCGTTTCCGCCATTTTCGCTAACTTCGCGGTCGAACCGCCGGGAGAAGTTGGCGGTTATAAATTTAAAAAGGAGTAAAAGAGATGAAAACCGGCTTTTGGTGCCGCGCGGCGGCGTTCTTTGCTGCGGTTGTAGCGGCGGTTGTCAATATGTTCGCTTCCCCGGAGTGGAAAGCGGACGTTCTCGGCGACGGATACCGGGCGCGGACGGTCGACCAGGGACGCGACTATTCCGGGCCGGTGGTCTCGACGATTGTGCGGAAGATGGCTCCCGACAGTGTTGCGACGGGGCGCGGGGTGCTGTACATCCACGGGTTCAACGACTATTTCTTCAACGCCCGCATGGGCGACGAGTTCGCGGCGAGGGGGTACGACTTCTATGCCGTCGACCTGCGGAAATACGGCCGCTCGATACGGCCGGGGCAGCGGATTTTCGAGGCCCGCTCGCTGCGGGAGTATTTCCCCGACATAGACTCGGCGCTGGTGCAGATGCGTCGCGACGGGGTGCGAGAAACGGTGCTGATGGGGCATTCCACCGGAGGACTCATCGCGGCCTATTATATGGCGCAGACCGGCAACACACAGGTTGACGCGCTGGTGCTCAACTCCCCGTTTCTCGACTGGAACCTGGGTTGGAAGGAGCGGCTCGTGCCCCTGATTGACTGGTGGGGAGGCCTCTTCCCCACAACGGAAATCAGCCAGGGGGCGTCGACGGCCTATTCCGAGAGCCTGCTGAAGGGGGAACACGGCGACTGGGAGTATAATACCGACTGGAAACTGCGGCGCTCGCCCGACGTGACCGCGGGGTGGGTCCGCGCGATCAGCGAGGCGCAGCACGCCCTGCGCGACGGGAAGGCCGACATCGGCATCCCGATTCTGCTGATGTACAGCGACAAGAGCGTCAATACCCCTGAGTGGACCCCCGAACATAACGCCGCCGACGGGGTTCTCGACGTAGCCGACATACGCCGCTACGGCCTGATGCTCGGCCCGGAGATTACCTGCTTCCGCGTCTACGGGGGCCTCCACGACCTCTTCCTGAGCAACCGGCGCCTTCTGGCCGCCCTCTACCCCCGCGTCTTCTCCTGGCTCGCTTCCTCCCTGCCGCCCCTTCCTCCCTGCCGCTGAGCGGCGGGGGGAACGCGGGGATTGCTCGGCTTACGCCTCGCCACGGTAAGGGGCGGGGCGTAAGTCGGGGGGGTAGGCGGGGTTAGAAGAGGCGTTCCTGGCCGAGAATCTGGTCGCGGAGCTCGTCGTCGGAGATTTCGGTGAAAGAGGGATCGGGGTCGGGGTCGGACGGGTCAGACGGGTCAGACGAGTCAGACGGGTCGGACGAGTCGGCGGAGGGGTCGGACGGGTCGGAGTCGGAGGGGAGCGGGAGGTCGCGGGGTTCGAGTTCCTCGACGGTGGCGAGGGTGTAGGTTGTCAGGCGCTTGCCTTTGGCCTTGAAGGACTTGACGGCGACGAAGTCGGCGGCGTCGATGTCGAGGGGCTCGCGGAAGTCGTCGCCCCCGCCGAAGATGAGGCGGAAGCGGGCGCCGGGCTGGTCGGAGAGGGCGATTAGTCGCGAGGCGGGGTTCTCGCCGAGGAAGCGCTGGCGCTTGGCGGAGGGCTCGAGGGTGAAGCGCTTGAGATAGGGGTATTTCTGGTCGGCGTCGTGGAGGACGGCGGTCCATACTTTCTCAGGCTGGAATTTCTCGATGCGGAGCAGGGAGAGATTCTCGTAGTGGTTGGCGGCGTCGAAGTTGGTCATGTAATACTCGCCGTCGGTTGTCATGACGAGCACCTGGTCGGTGCCGGAAAATTCGCCGAGGAAGTCTCCGCGGCCGTCGTAGTTGAGGCGCATGACGTCGCGGTCGAACCATACCTGGCGCCCTCCGAGGGTGGAGACCCCTTTCTCTTTGAGGGAGAAGCGGTGCACTTCGTTGCGGGTCACGATGTTGCCCTGGCTCTGTCGCCCTTTGATGAGTTGTTCGGAGAAGTCGACGTCGAACTGGAGGGTCTTCAAGCGGGGTTTGGGCTTGAGGGACACGCGGACTACCTCCGCCTCGCCGTTGGGGTTGGCTGAGAACCATACGATGCGCGAGCCGGGTTTTTCCTGTGTGAGGTTGTATTCTTTGTCGCGGGTTACGCCTGTGACGGCGAAGCGCTTCATGAAGAAGGTGCCTCCGCGGCCGTCCTGGTAGATGACGTTGTAGATTGTGCGCTTGTCGTTGCGGGTGAACAGGCCGACGTGGCGCACGTTCTTGTCGATGAAGAGTTTCTCGGCCACGCGGACCACCTTGTATCGGCCGTCGTTGTAGAAGATGATGACGTCGTCGAGGAGGGAGCAGTTGAAGAGGTACTCGTCTTTTTTGAGGGAGGTTCCGATGAAGCCTTCCTCGCGGTTGATGTATAGCTTTTCGTTGGCCTCGGCGACGCGGGATGCCTCGATGTTGTCGAATCCGCGGATTACGGTGCGGCGGGGGTATTTCTCGCCGTATCGCTCCTTGAGGCGGAGGAACCAGTCGACGGCGTAGTCGGTGATATGGGCCAGGTGGTTGTTTATCTCGGCAATACGCTCGTTGTAGAGGGCGATCTGGCGGTCGGCGTCGCGGGAGGAGAATTTGAGGATGCGCTTCATGCGTATTTCCATTAGGCGCTGGATGTCGTCGTCGGTGATTTCGCGGACGAGCTTGGGGAGGAAGGGCTCGAGGCGCTTGCGGACGTGGGCGCTGACGGCCTCCATCGTCTCTCCCTGCTCGAACTCGCGGTCCTTGTAGATCCGTTCCTCGATGAATATCCGTTCGAGGGAGGCGGAATGGAGCATCTCGCGGACCTCGGCGAGCTGAATCTCCAGCTCGCGGCGGAGCAGGTCGCGGGTGCGGAAGGCGGAGTGGCGCAGGATTTCGCTGACGGTAAGGAAGGCGGGCTTGTTGTCGCGGATCACGCAGCAGTTGGGGGATACGGCGACCTCGCAGTCGGTAAAGGCGTAGAGGGCGTCGATGGCCTTGTCGGAGGAGGTTCCGGGAAGTAGGTGGACGAGGATCATCGCTGTCTGGGCGGTGTTGTCGTCGACCTTGCGGATTTTGATTTTCCCTTTCTCGAAGGCTTTGAGGATGGATGCGATTACGACGGAGGTTGTCTTGCCGAAGGGGATTTCGGTTATGGCAAGGGTTTTGTTGTCGATTTTCTCGATTTTGGCGCGAACCTTCACGGCACCGCCGCGCTCGCCGTCGTTGTACCGGCTGACGTCGATGTAACCCCCTGTGGGGAAGTCGGGATATAGGGTGAACTCCTCACCGCGGAGCGCGGCGACGGATGCGTCGAGCAGCTCGTTGAAGTTGTGGGGGAGGATTTTCGAGGAGAGGCCGACGGCGATGCCCTCGACGCCCTGGAATAGGAGGAGGGGGAATTTGACGGGGAGCGTTACAGGCTCTTTCTTGCGGCCGTCGTAGGATGGTACCCAGTCGGTGATTTTGGGGTTGTAGAGTGTCTCGAGGGCGAACTGCGAGAGGCGCGCCTCGATGTAACGGCCGGCGGCGGCGTCGTCGCCGGTGAGGATGTTGCCCCAGTTGCCCTGGGTGTCGACCAGCAGCTCCTTCTGCCCGAGCTGGACGAGCGCGTCCTTGATCGAGGCGTCGCCGTGGGGGTGGTACTGCATCGTGTTCCCTACGATGTTCGCGACCTTGTTGAAGCGGCCGTCGTCGAGGGTCTTCATCGAGTGGAGGATACGGCGCTGCACGGGCTTGAGGCCGTCCTCGATATGGGGGACGGCACGCTCGAGGATGACGTAGCTGGCGTAGTCGAGGAACCAGTTGCGGTACATTCCTCCGAGGCGGAGGCGGGCGGTCTCGCTGCCGGGGGCGGCGGGAAGTTCCTCGGTCTCCTCCTCGACGGCTTCGGCTATTTCGTCGGTAAGGGGCGAGAGGGGTTCGCGTCCGTCGTCGTGGCGGACGTTTTCGGTTTCGGGATTCGCGGGGTTGTTGAGGTCGTCAGTCATTCAGGGTATTTATAGGGTATCTATAATGTGCAAAGGTACGAAATTTTTTCGTATTGAGGGCGCACCACTGGTCGCTGCGCGAACGAAAAAAGCGCGTTAGGCGTTAAGCAATAGGAACTTTCGACAGGCAATGGCCCGGAAGCGGGAAGCCCGGTTAAGCCCTATTAAGGAAATTTTTCCTTAATTATGACCGGCGGGGATTTTTTTCGTGAAAAAATTCGTACCTTTGCATCCGGTTAACAAGGCGAACACGCTCCGCCCGACCATAGATGACAATAAAATTTTTCACTCAATATCTTCTATCAAAATGAGCAAGATTGATTTAACCCAGTACGGTATCACCGGAACCCCGAAGGTGTACCACAACCCTTCCTGGGACGAACTCTTCATCGACGAAACCAAGCCCGGCCTCGAAGGCTACGAAAAGGGCCAGGAAACTGAGCTCGGCGCCGTCAACGTCATGACCGGCATCTACACCGGCCGCTCCCCCAAGGATAAGTTCTTCGTAATGGACGACACCTCCAAGAACACAATCTGGTGGACTTCCGACGAATACAAGAACGACAACAAACCCATCACTCCCGCTACCTGGGACGCCCTGAAGAAAATCGCCGACAAAGAGCTGAGCGACAAGCCCCTCTACGTTGTCGACGCTTTCTGCGGAACCAACAAGGACACCCGTCTGGCAGTCCGCTTCATCATGGAAGTGGCATGGCAGGCTCACTTCGTGACCAACATGTTCGTCCGCCCCACCAAGGACGAGCTGGAGAACTTCACTCCCGACTTCGTGGTGCTCAACGCCTCCAAGGCAAAGGTTGAGAACTGGAAGGAGCTCGGCATCAACTCCGAGACCTGCGTAGCCTTCAACCTGACCCAGCGCATGCAGGTGATCATCAACACCTGGTACGGCGGCGAGATGAAGAAGGGCATGTTCTCCATCATGAACTACTACCTCCCCCTGAAGGGCATGGCCTCCATGCACTGCTCGGCCAACACCGACATGAAGGGCGAGAACACCGCAATCTTCTTCGGCCTCTCCGGCACCGGCAAGACCACCCTCTCGACCGACCCGAAGCGTCTGCTCATCGGCGACGACGAGCACGGCTGGGACGACAACGGCGTCTTCAACTACGAGGGCGGCTGCTACGCCAAGGTTATCAACCTCGACAAGGAGTCCGAGCCTGACATCTACAACGCGATCCGCCGCAACGCCCTCCTGGAGAACGTTACCGTCGACAAGGACGGCAAGATCGACTTCGCCGACAAGAGCGTTACCGAGAACACCCGCGTTTCCTATCCTATCGAGCACATCGAAAAAATCGCCCCGGGCAGCCACGGCCCCGCCGCGAAGAACGTCATCTTTCTGTCGGCCGACGCCTACGGAGTGCTTCCCCCGGTATCGATCCTGACCCCGGAGCAGACCAAGTACTACTTCCTGTCGGGCTACACCTCGAAGCTGGCCGGCACCGAGCGCGGCATCACCGAGCCGACTCCCACTTTCTCGGCATGCTTCGGCGCGGCCTTCCTGAGCCTGCACCCCACCAAGTACGCTGAGGAGCTCGTCAAGAAGATGGACAAGAGCGGCGCTAAGGCTTACCTGGTGAACACCGGCTGGAACGGCACCGGCAAGCGTATCTCGATCCGCGACACCCGCGGCATCATCGACGCCATCCTCGACGGCTCGATCCTGACCGCCCCGACCAAGACCATCCCCGTGTTCGACTTCACCGTTCCCACCGAACTCCCCGGAGTCGATCCGAAGATTCTCGACCCCCGCGACACCTACACCGATCCCGCGGAGTGGACCAAGAAGGCTACCATGCTCGCCGAGAAGTTCATCAACAACTTCAAGAAGTTCGAGAACAACGCCGCCGGCAAGGCCCTCGTAGCCGCCGGCCCGAAGCTCTAAGCCGCTAACGCAATCCAACCATAGGCGAGGCGCCGCGTCGGAATCTCCGACACGGCGCCTCGCTGGCTTTCAGCCTCTTATCCGCGGTTTTCTTTATAAAGAAAGAAAACCGGCCGATTTCTTTCTTTATAAAGAAAGATTTTTGTAACTTTGTGAAAATTACGATGATATGGACCGTATATATGAAATCTCAGGACGTTTGATTTCCGAACTCAACGCTCCTCGCCGACGCTACCTTTATGATACGATTGACTGGAACGACAGGCTCATTATGATAAAAGGGGCCCGCGGCGTGGGAAAGACAACTATGATGAAGCAGCGATGCCGTGAGAATGGTGAACGCGGTGTGTATGTGTCTCTCGACCAGCTTTTCTTTAATGACCATACTATTGTAGAGCTTGCCGACTATCATTATAAGCACGGAGGCACACATCTCTATCTTGATGAGGTTCATCTTTACCCGCGCTCAAACTGGGAGCAGGAGCTTAAGAACATTTATGACAGTTATCCAGGTCTGTACGTAGTAGTCACCGGGTCGTCACTGATTCAACTCAACAGCAAAGTTGCCGACTTGTCGCGTCGAGTTGCCGTATACAGTCTGCGGGGGCTGTCGTTAAGGGAATATCTGAATTTTACAGGCGGCTATGATTTCGGGCCGATATCTATTTCAGAAATGCTAAACGACCATCGTACTATCGCTCAGAAAATATCCTCGCATATACGGGTTGTCGGAGAGTTTGAGAAATATCTGAAGCAGGGATATTATCCGTTCTTTATGGAATGTTCCGAGACGACTTATTCGCAGAGGGTAGAGCGGCTTGTGCTGTCGGTGATAGATATTGATATTCCTGCTGTAACTCCCATTGAGTATGAGACGAGGCTTAAACTAAAAAAACTTATTGTGGTGCTTGCCGAGCAGGTGCCCTTTGTCCCGAATATGACGAATCTTTCACGGGATGTTGAAGTTACCAGGAATCAGTTGATGAGATTCTTCTCATTACTTAGCGAGGGAGCTATCCTACGTACTCTTATGGATCCGACCACCCAGCCCAAGCGTGCGTCCAAACCTGAGAAAATACTCTTTGACAATCCTTCGGTGATGCAGGCCCTCGGAATCGCCAACAAAACCGGGACAATAAGGGAGAGCTTCGTGGCTTCGATGCTGAGTTTCGCCGGACAGCTTTACGCGGCCAAGGAGGGGGATTTTCTCTTGAACCGCGAATATCTGTTCGAGGTAGGTGGAAAGGGGAAGGGCTTTTCCCAGATTGCCGATAAGCCTAACAGCTATGTGATTGCCGACAGTCTGGAGACAGGTGTCGGTAATAAAATCCCGATGTGGCTCTTGGGATTTCTATACTGACAAGCCGGTATTATTGCTTGTTCAATTGATATTCGATATAGAGCATCCGGGGGATTATTTTTCGGCGCCGAAGACGGTGCGGAGGTAGCAGGCGTTGCTGCCGGAGATTATGGAGGAAGCGCTTCCGGTCTGGTCGTTGACGGCACCGTTGAGGAATCCTTCGAAGCCCATCGTGAAATAGTTTATGTCGAAGGCCGACGACTTTGCCGCGTCCTGGTAGTCCTTTCCGATGGCGTTGGGGATGGTGGTCAGAAGTACTTTGGCCCAGTAAAGCGCGCCGGGCCGCTGGCATAGGTCGTAGAATAGGGGTTTTTGCGCCATCATGGTTCCCTCTATTGACGTGCTGACGAGGGCTGTACGGGAGGCGTAACGCATCGTGCCGTCCTCGTCGGGGGTGTTGTATGACGGGAGCCATCCACCCTTGGCTTTCCTGCGGCCGTAGCCGGAGGCTCCGAGAGGGAGGAAAATCTGATTGTAGGTCGAATAGTTGCAGATAATCACGCCTCTCATGCCTTTCGCCGAGGGGCCTCCGTTCTCGTCGTCATATCCGTAGGCCATCTCTGTGGTCATCTGGGTTTCCGAGGCTCCGTCGCCGTACAGCACTCCGTAAGCCTTGTTGATCTGGAAGTTAATGTCGTTGGCAGTTGAGGCGATCAGAGTGTAGAAGTCGCCGATAGTGGCTATATGCTCGCCTGGATTTGATATTGTCCAGTCATATAGGCGGCCGTCGTTGGTTGTTGTCTTGATATTGGCCCAAGAGAGTTCATCGGTCGATTTGTCGGATTTCTTGACGGCGAAAGTATGCGGGGCGACTGTGGCGGGGTTGACCCCCAGCCCGTAGCGCTTTGAATTGGAGGCCAGGATCGCTGTCCGGCATCCGCGGCGGAAGAGAGAGCCCTCCTGGAGGGGTGATTTGGTCGGGACAGCCTTGTCGCCGTCGAAATAGTCGACGTTGAAGGAAGACCATTGCTGCGTTCCCTCGCCGGTAATGTCGATCGGGGTCTCGTATCCTTTGCGGCAGAAAATGTCGTGCTCGCAGGTATAGTTGTTGTATCGGACTTTTACGACGGCGCATCCGCTGGTACCGTTGAAGTTGATCATGAAGTCAATCGGGTGCTCCCCTTCGCCTTCTATGCGGCTGACGTTGATCTGGTCCTTGCTGTCGTCTCCCGAACCGGTCTTAGTGGTGCTTAGGGATATTATGGGCGCGGAGGCGGCCACAACCTCGGCGCTCCACTTTCCCATAGACTTGAAAACCCTGAATCGGGAATGGTCGACAGGGTCGATATGTGTGAGCTGGACGTGGAATGGGTCGTTGTTGGAACTGCTGCGCCAAACACCTTTGGGGTTGGTGATACGGGGGACCTGGATTACGTCGAGGTAGACCGGGTCGAACCCTTTGACGAGTGTTGTTGTGTCTGATTCCACGACTGATAGCTTTACCCGCTGCTTGCGGGCGTAAGGCTCGAAAGGGTTGTTGCCTGTAAATCCGGTCCAGGTCACCAGTTCTTTTGCGCGGGTGAAAAGAGGTATTGAAAACACGCGCTCTGTGACCTTGCTCCCTTCGCGGGTGGCGCTGACGAAGTACATTCCGTCCTGGCCGGTCGCGTTGCTGTCATATCCGGTCGTGTTCGGACGCACTGTGTAGCAGCGCACTCCGATGGGGTTGTGGCTATACGCGCCGTCTTGTACGGCGTTACCTTTATAGTACTGTTGTAGCAGGGTCGCGGCTTTCGAGGCGTTGTATTTGTGGGAGGGCGCGCCCATCATCGTCGGGTCCTCGATTTTGATAACCTTGGTCTGCCGGAGGGAGAGGAATCCGGTCCATGGTCCGTTGAATCGCTGTTCGGTCGGCTGGGAGGTCGTAAATCCGGGGGCCGGGAAAGGGAATGCTTCTGTGCCGTCGCCCCAGGGGCGCCACACCTCGTTCTCGTTCAGGATTTCGGCTTTCAGGAAACAGTCGTCGTCAATATGGCCCGTGACTTTCACGGTGGCCATCATCTTCTTGTTGTAGAGGTATGAGACATACTGGGGGGAGGCGACGACGATGCCGCGCTTGTGCTCGTATTCGATATGCCAGTCGGCGTCGTTGCCGTATCCTTTGAGCATGAGCGTGAGCTTGTAGTGGGTGTTTCGCTCGGCGTTGAAATCCTTGTCGGTGTCTTTTCCGAGCATGAAGCGGTAGCGGATCGGGCCGGCGCTGATGTTCCCGTCGAGGGAGGTGCAGCGGTAGTGGCCGTGTACCTGGACGTATGTCCCGTACGGCTTGCCGTCCTTCCATCCCGAGGCGGGATCGTCGGGTACGGGGGAGTCGTTGTCGATAACGTTGTCGCCGTCGGCGTCCTGCTTTTTGGAGTTGCCGGTCCCCTGGAGGTTCTCGTAGAAAAAGAGGGATTTGGCTATCCTGTCGTGGCGCTTGTCGAGGTCGGCCTTGTCCTTGCCGTCGCTCCCCATGCCGAGGTATGGGTGCGACTCGTTGCAGACATGGAGGAAGTTGTCGGGCACGAGCTGCTTGTCGCCGATGTTCGCCAGGTCCTGCACAAGCTCGAACTGGCCTTTGTGGATCAGGCCGTTAGTGTTGGCCTTGTACCGATTCGCCGCATCAATCGGGAGCGTCGCCTCGAGGTCCATCGAGCCGTAGTCGCGTCCGGCCTTGTTGGGGTTTCCGAGGAGGCACTGCTGGGGTATGTCGAAGAGGGCGATCGTGTCGATATATACCTGCACGTTGTCGTACAGCTCCGAGCCGTCAAAGGCCACGGTTACTTTCGAGGCCAGTCGCCGGAGCCAGCAGTGGAGGGTGGTCATCCGGTTTGTGATGCTCAGGGGGGATGAGTCGGTCGCGGCGCGGTCGGGGGCGTTGGAGAAGATGCCGAACATCTCGCTGTTCTGGGCGATGTCGGAGGCAATCCAGCGGCGGGGCGCGCTCTTCAACTTGTGGCGGTCTGATAGCTGGTCGGGGGTGAGGTCGGGGGCGTTCGCGACGGCGTACATGTAGTAGTTGGCCGAGGGGAGGGATATGTTGAACGTGACTTTGCCGGAGGCGTCGTCGAGGTATCCGTCGTTTTCCTCGTCGGGGAGTCGGTTGTCTTCGGCAGGGTCGTATTTCACATTGGAAATAATGCCGTCGGGCGCGGCGGGGTTGCCATCGCGGATAATCTCGAGGTCGTGGCTGAGCGCGCCGGTCGCGGCGTCGTAGATCAGTACGCGCAGGTGGTTTATATTCTGTATGGAGTTGCCGGGGAGCGAGGAGTCCGCGGCGCGTGAGTCGAGGGGCTGCTCATCCTCGGCGGTGAAGGTAATCTCGACGGCCAGGTCGCGCATGGAGCCGTCGACGACTCCGCCGGGGCCGGCCTCGAGGAGGTCGTCGGCGCAGGAAGCGAGCGCGGCCCCCAGGACTAACAGGAGGGCCAGGCGCTGTAATATGTCGTAAATGCGGGACATTTTTTCTCTGACGTGTATCTGTTAAGTAACTGTTCAAAATTATTTTATATTAACGGGTCTGATTATTTCAATATTTCTCCGGCAAAATTTTTGAATCTTT
>ERZ808035.401-NODE-401-length-42334-cov-4.468064_pt1 | contig 42334 bp, 25 predicted proteins | sample MGYA00380189_ERZ808035 | MGnify/ENA primary metagenome ERZ808035 (study PRJEB31490, sample SAMN06133407) | mouse gut metagenome | isolation source: M5_1 | host: mice | place: China: Chengdu | collected 2015-05 ...
CGCCACCACACCGACATCCGCGCCACTGCCAAGGAGCTCTTCGAGCGCGCCCGCGCCCATGTGGGCGACGCCCCCATGCGCGTGGCCATCACCGGCTCCGGCGGCCTGCTCCTGGCCCAGTGGCTCGACCTCGAGTTCGTGCAGGAGGTCATCGCCTCCAAGCGCGCCGTGGAGACGCTCATCCCCCAGACCGACTGCGCCATCGAGCTCGGCGGCGAGGACGCCAAGATCATCTACTTCGACAACGGCGTCGAGCAGCGCATGAACGGCACCTGCGCCGGCGGCACGGGCGCGTTCATCGACCAGATGGCGTCGCTGCTCCACACCGACGCCTCCGGCCTCGACGAGCTGGCCCGCGAGGCCACGCACATCTACCCCATCGCGAGCCGCTGCGGCGTCTTCGCCAAGTCCGACGTCCAGCCCCTGCTCAACGAGGGCGCCGCGCCGGCCGACATCGCCGCCTCCATCTTCCAGTCGGTGGCCAACCAGACCGTGTCCGGCCTGGCCTGCGGCCACCCCATCCGCGGCTACGTGGCCTTCCTCGGCGGCCCGCTGCAGTACCTCTCCCAGCTCCGCGAGCGCTTCTACGAGACCCTCGACCTCGACGAGGAGCACCGCGTGGTGCCCGAGAACGCCCACCTCTTCGTGGCCTCCGGCGCCGCCATGGCCGGTGAGAGCGACAGGCTCGTCACCTTCGGCGACGTCATCGCCTCCCTCGACGCCCTCGGCTCCACCCAGGGCTCCGAGGTCGAGCGCCTGCCCCCGCTCTTCGCCACGGAGGAGGCCCTCGGGGAGTTTAGGACCCGCCACGGCTCCGAGGTGGTTCCCAAGGGAAGCCTCGAGGGGTACCGCGGCCGCGTGTTCATCGGCGTCGACGCCGGCTCCACGACCATGAAGGCAGCCATGGTGGGCGAGGACGGCCAGCTCCTGCGCACCTGGTACGGCAACAACAACGGCGACGTGCTCGGCACCGCCCGCGTCATCATGGACGACTTCTACGACGCGCTGCCCGAGGGCGTGACCGTCGGCCATGTGACCACCACCGGTTACGGCGAGGCCCTGCTCATCGAGGCCCTCAAGGCGGACTCCGGCGAGATCGAGACCGTGGCGCACCTCCGCGGCGCCAAGGCCTTCGTGCCCGACGTGGAGTTCATCCTCGACATCGGCGGCCAGGACATGAAGTGCCTGCGCGTGCGCAACGGCGTCATCGAGTCGATCATGCTCAACGAGGCTTGCTCGAGCGGCTGCGGCTCGTTCATCGAGAGCTTCGCCGACTCCATGGGCATGGACGTGCGCGACTTCGCCGCCGCGGCCGTGGCCGCCAAGGCCCCCGTGGACCTCGGCAGCCGCTGCACCGTGTTCATGAACAGCCGCGTGAAGCAGGCCCAGAAGGAGGGCGCCACCGTGGGCGACATCGCCGCGGGCCTGTCCTACTCGGTCATCAAGAACGCGCTGTTCAAGGTCATCAAGATGCGCGACGCCGAGTCCATCGGCCGGAAGGTCGTGGTCCAGGGCGGCACCTTCATGAGCGACGCCACGCTGCGCGCCTTCGAGCAGCTCTGCGGACGCACGGCCATCCGCCCCGACATCGCCGGCTGCATGGGTGCCTACGGCGCGGCCCTGCTCGCCCGCGACCGCGCCGGCGAGGACGGCACCTCCACGCTGCTCTCCCGCGACGAGATCGATAACCTGCAGGTGAGGCATGTCAAGGCCCACTGCGGCCGCTGCTCCAACAACTGCCTGCTCACCATCAACGACTTCGGCGGCGGCCGGCGCTTCATCACCGGCAACCGTTGCGAGAAGGGCGCCGGCGGCTCCAAGGCCAAGCGCACCGCCCCCAACCTCTTCGAGGTCAAGAACCGCCTGCTGTTCGACCGCCCGGGCCTCTCCCGCGAGGAGGCGCCCCGCGGCACCGTGGGCATCCCGCGCGCCCTCAACATGTACGAGAACTACCCCTTCTGGCACACGTTCTTCACCGAGCTCGGCTTCGCCGTGGTGCCGTCGGACGACTCCACCAAGGCCACCTACGAGGCCGGCATCGAGTCCATGCCGTCGGAGTCGGTCTGCTACCCGGCAAAGCTCTCCCACGGCCACGTGATGAACCTTCTGGGGAAGGACGTCGACTTCATCTGGATGCCCTGCGTGCGTTGGGAGCGCCAGGAGGACGAGACGGCCGGCAACCACTACAACTGCCCCATCGTCATGAGCTACCCGCAGGCCCTGGAGCTCAACGTCGACGAGCTCTCCTCGCCCTCCGTGGAGTACCTGGCGCCGTTTCTGCCCTACGACGACAAGCGCGAGCTCAAGCGCCGCCTCTACGAGGTGGTGTCGTGCCAGCGCGAGGCCGACGCCGCCGAGGGCCGCGGCCGCGTGCGCGGCGCCCACATCACCCGCGCCGAGGTGGACGCCGCCGTCAACGCCGCGTGGCAGGCCGACCTCGACTTCAAGAGGGCCATGGCCGACGCCGGCGACGAGGCCCTGGACTGGATCGAGCGCAACGACGCCCACGGCATCGTGCTCGCCGGCCGCCCGTACCACAACGACCCCGAGATCAACCACGCCATCCCGGAGCTCATCTCGTCGTTCGGCTTCGCCGTGCTCACCGAGGACTCCGTGGCGCACCGCACGCGCCCCGAGCGCCCCATCCGCGTGGTCGACCAGTGGATGTACCACTCGCGCCTCTACCGCGCCGCGCGCTTCGTGGCCGGCCGCAACGACCTCGACCTCATCCAGCTCAACTCCTTCGGCTGCGGCCTCGACGCCCTCACCTGCGACCAGGTGCAGGAGATCCTCGAGGCGAGCGGCAAGGTCTACACCTGCCTCAAGATCGACGAGGTCTCCAACCTGGGCGCCGCCCGCATCCGCGTGCGCTCCCTCATGGCCGCGCTCGAGGAGCAGCGCGCCGGCCTGGAGGAGGAGTACGGCGCCGACGCCGTGCCCGCGGAGCGCGAGTCGGGCAGCGCGGCGTTCCCCAAGCCCCGCTACACCAAGGAGATGCGCGAGGAGGGCTACACCATCCTCGTGCCGCAGATGGCCCCCATCCACTTCGCCCTCGTGGAGCCCATCATCAAGGCGGCGGGCTACAACATGGTGCTGCTGCCCTCCGTGGACCGCGGCGCCGTGGACGCCGGACTCAAGTACGTGAACAACGACATCTGCTACCCGTCCATCCTCGTCACCGGCCAGATCATGGAGGCGATCGAGAGCGGCGAGTACGACCTCGACAGGACCGCCGTCCTCATCACCCAGACCGGCGGCGGCTGCCGTGCCACCAACTACATCGCCCTCATCCGCAAGGCCCTCAAGGACTCCGGCAACGGCCACATCCCCGTGATCAGCCTCGCCGTGGCGGGCGGCCTCGACGAGGACAACCCCGGGTTCGAGCTGCTCAAGCCCGACGTCATCGTCAAGGCGCTCTACGCCCTGCTCTTCGGCGACCTCATCATGCAGCTGCTCTACCGCTGCCGCCCCTACGAGGAGGAGCCCGGCAGCGCCGACGCCCTCTTCGACCTCATCATGGACGAGGCCGAGGCCGCCATGCCCACCATGGACCGCCGGTCGTTCTACCGCCTGTGCCAGCGCACCGTCGACGCGTTCGAGCTGCTGCCGCTCGTCAACGACCGCTCCAAGCCCCGCGTGGGCGTGGTGGGCGAGATCCTCGTCAAGTTCCACCCAACGGCCAACAACGAGGTGGTCAAGGTCATCGAGTCCGAGGGCTGCGAGGCCCAGGTGCCCGGCCTCGTGGACTTCTTCCTCTTCGGCCTCACGAGCCCCATCAACATGAAGGGCGAGCTCGGCAGCTCGATGAAGCGCCGTGCCACCCACATGGCGGGCATCAAGGCCATCGAGGCCTTCCGCGCGCCCATCAACCGCATGCTCGAGGAGACCACGCGCTTCGAGCCGTACCCCGACATCTTCGACATGGCTGCCAAGGCCGAGGAGATCCTCTCGCTCTGCAACACCATGGGCGAGGGCTGGCTCCTCACCGCCGAGATGTGCGACCTCATCGAGGAGGGCTGCCCCAACATCGTGTGCGCGAGCCCCTTCGCCTGCCTGCCCAACCACGTGGTGGGCAAGTCGGTGATCAAGCGCCTGCGCCAGATGCACCCCGAGAGCAACATCGTGGCCGTGGACTACGACCCCGGCGCCTCCGAGGTGAACCAGCTCAACCGCATCAAGCTCATGATCAGCGTCGCCAAGGAGAACTTCCGGAACGGGGGAGGGGCCCCTGCGGGCCTCGACCTCGACGCCGCCCCGCGCCACGCCACGTCGCTCTGCCACAGCCACATGACGGCGGCCGAGCCCATCCACCTCTCCCGCGAGCAGCTGGAGCTCATCGCACAGGCCGAGGCGGAGGCCGCAGAGCGCGCCGCCGCGGCCGGGCGTGCCGAGGCGGTCGCGCGGGACTGAACCGAGGGGCCGCCCGGCCGCGCGGGGCGGGCGCCCAGGGCCTTGGAACGAGATTCGGCAAGAGGGGGGGGCCTCCCGAGACGTCTCGGGAGGCCCCCCCTCTTCAGGCCGCGACGCCCCGGGTTCGGCGGCCTACAGGCAGCAGTCCGCCGCCAGGGCCGAGAGGACCTTCCGCACCCGCACGAGGTCGGCCACCGGAACGTGCTCGTCGGGCTTGTGGGCCACCTCCAGGCTGCCGGGCCCGTAGCTCAGGAACTCCAGGTTGCCGGTGGCCGCGGCCATGACGGCGGTGTCGGTGTAGCCGGTGAAGACGTCCACGGGCGCCGGCGACCCGGTCACGGCCTCGGAGGCCTCCTCGAGGGCGGCCAGCAGGCGGGAGTCCGGGTCGCGCTCCACCGGCGGCCGGTCGCCGGTGACGGTGTAGGAGCCCGACGTCCCCGGCACGGCCTCGGCGGCGCCGGCCAGGGCCTCGGCCACCAGGCGCCCTGCCAGGGCGGTGTCGGCCGGCGGCACGAGCCGCATGTCGATCCACACATGGGCGCGGTCGGGCACCACGTAGGGGCGGTAGCCGCCCTCGACCTGCCCGAACGTCACCGTGCTCCGCCCCAGCTCGGCGTGCTCGGGGAGCGCGAGCACCGAGGAGCGCAGGCGGCATATGAACTCCGCCGCCGCGGCCACGGCGTCCGCCCCCTCCCACGGCGTGGAGGCGTGGGCCGTCACGCCGCGGACGTCCACCTCGAACCACGTGCGCCCCTTGTGCGAGACCCGCGCGCGGCCGTCCGTGGGCTCCGTGTCCACGACCCAGCAGCCGTCGTCCAGCCAGCCGGCGTCGAGCACGGCCTCGATGCCCCTCATGAAGTCCTCCTCGTCCACGGTGAGGAGCATCATGAGGGGCCTTCTCGGCAGCCAGGAGCGGTCGTCTGCGGAGGGGGCGTCGCCGGAGCAGACGCACGTGCTGTGGCAGCCCGCCTCCCAGCGGGTGCGCGAGACCGCCTGGAGCAGGTCGTCGAAGGCCAGCAGCGCGCAGGCGAGGCCGCCCTTCATGTCGCAGGCGCCGCGGCCAAAGAGCAGGCCGTCGCGCACCTCCCCGCCGAAGGGGTCCACGTCGGCCGACCAGCCGTCGCCCGCCACCACGGTGTCCATGTGGCAGCAGAACACGAGCGCCCCCTCGCACGAGCCGTCGCGCCCCGGCACGCATGCCGAGAGGCACGTGCGGCCCGGCAGCGCCTCGAGCTCGCGGAACCTCACGACGTCGTCCAGCCCTGCCCGGCGCACGCGCCCCTCGAGCCACCCCCTGACCAGGGCCTCCACGGCCCCCTCGTAGGTTCCCGGGTCGGTGCTCTCGGTCCGCACGAGCTCGGCGCAGAGACGCGCCTCCTCCTGACCTTCCATGTCGGTCCTTTCTCGGGCGTCCCTGCCGGGGCGTCCCTCGCGGTGGTTCCTCGGGGTCCTCGTACCCAAACGCCCGGGATGGGCGGGGGAGCCCCGATTGTGGAGGGCCTCCACGACCCTGGCGCCGCTCGCCGCCGGTGGCGGCCCGTTCGCCGACGGATTCGGGCTAAAACCTGATAAAAAGTAAGGGAGTCTACAAATAAGTGGGATTCGCAGCTCCCGTTGCCTATCATGGGTTCGGATTAAAGATGACTTTCAGGAGGAACCATGGCCCAGGAAGACCGCTCCTCGGTCCTCTTCACCCAGGAGGGGACCCCCAGCATCTCCCAGTTGATCCCGCTCTCTCTGCAGCACGTGGTGGCCGCGGTGGTGGGCATCATCACCCCCGCCATCATCGTGGCCAACGCCTTCGGGCTCGAGCAGGCGGACCGCAGCCTCCTCATCCAGGCGTCGCTGGTCATGGCCGGCGTCCTCAGCCTCGTCCAGAGCCACCCCCTCGTGGGCTTCCTCGGCTCCGGCCTGCCCGTGTTCATGGGCGCCGCCTTCGCGTACGTGCCCACCCTCACCGCCGTCGCCGGCATGGGGGGCATCGGCGCCATTTTCGGCGCCCAGGTGATCGGCGGCATCGTGGCCATTGTGTTCGGCCTCTTCTTCAAGTACATCCGTCGCCTGTTCCCGCCCGTGGTCACCGGCACCGTGGTGCTCTCCATCGGCCTGTCGCTCTACACCGTCGCCGTGGGCTACATGGCCGGCGGCACCGGTGCCGAGGACTTCGGCAGCGCCCGCAACTGGCTCGTGGCCCTGGTCACCCTGGTGGCCTGCGTCGGCTTCGCCAACTTCGGCAAGGGCGTGCTCAAGCTCGGGTCCCTGCTCTGGGGCCTCCTCGTGGGCTACGGCGTCTCGCTCGCCCTCGGCATGGTGTCCTTCGACGGCCTTGCCGGCGAGGCCTGGTTCGCGCTGCCCACGTTCATGCCCTTCGCCCTCGAGTTCCAGCCCGCTGCCATCGCCTCGCTCTCCATCGTGTTCGTCGTGGGTGCGGTCCAGATCGTGGGCGACCTCAACGGCGCCTGCGCCGGCGCCCTCGACCGCGAGCCCACCGAGCGCGAGGTCACCGGCGCCATCCTCTCCCAGGGCGTGTTCTCCGTGGTCGGCTCGTTCTTCGGGGCCCTGCCCACCGGCACCTACTCGCAGAACATCGGCATCGTCAACCAGAACAGGGTCATCAACAAGAAGGTCATGGTGACCGCCTGCCTCATCATGCTCTGCGCCGGCCTCATGCCCAAGGTGGCCTTCGTGCTCTCGGGCATCCCCAAGGCCGTCATCGGCGGCGCCACCATCAACGTCTTCGCCACCATCACGATGACCGGCGTGCGCCTGCTCACCAAAGACGGCCTGCCCCAGCGCACCGCCTCCATCGCCGGGCTCTCCATCGCGCTCGGTATGGGCATCGCCCTCACCTCGGGCGCCCTCGCCGGCCCCGGCATGCCCGAGTGGGTCCAGAGCGTCCTCGGCTCCTCCTCGCTCGTGGTGACCACCGTCACGGCGATCGCACTCAACCTCGTGCTCCCCGGGCGCGAGGCGGTGGGGACCGAGGCCGCCGCCGAGAAGGCGGTGGAGCGCGCCGCCGGCGACGCCCCCGCCGGCCCCGGTCTGGCGGCGGGCGCATAGGCGGCCCTGCCGCGGGGACCGCGTCGGATACGGGCCGTCGACGAGGTCGCAAGGCAACCGGTTGCGCATGACGCCGCGGCCGGTTGCCCCTTTTTTGCGGCGAGGGTCGCCCGGTGGCGCGATATATGCAACCGGGTGCCTATGAGGGGCCGGATCCGATGCGCGGGGGCCATGGCGGCCGCGCCCCCGCCCGCGCCCCATGGCGGCCTGGCGGAGAAGCGCGGCGCCGTATCCAAGGGAGGGCCGGCCTCTGGTAGACCTTATGCAGCGAACCGAAAAGGGAGGAAGCGCGTCCATGATCTACCTCAACTGCGCCGCCACGTCCCACGACAGGCCGCCGTGCGTGGCCGAGGCCGTCGTGGGGGCCATGGGCAGCCTCGGCAGCTCCGGGAGGGGGGCCGGCGACGCCGAGCTGGGCGCCGCCCGGACCGTGGCCCATGCCCGCGTCTCGCTGGCGCGGCTCCTGGGCAGCGACTCGCCCGAGCGGGTCGTCTTCACCGCCAACGCCACCGAGGCCCTGAACATCGCCATCCTGGGCGTCGTGCGCCCCGGGGACTCCGTGGTGGCCACCGACTGGGACCACAACTCGGTGCTCCGCCCCCTCTACCGGCTGGAGCGCACCGAGGGGGTGCGCCTCTCGTTCTGGCGGGCAGACAGGCGCGGCCGTCTCGACCTGGCGGACCTCGGGCGGCTGTGCGTGCCCGGCACGCGGTTGGTCGTGGTCACCCACGGGTCCAACCTCACCGGCAACCTGCTCGACGTGGCCGCCTGCGCCGAGGTCGCGCACGCGGCCGGCGCCCTGCTCCTCGTGGACTGCTCCCAGACGGCCGGGTCGGTGCCCTTCTCCATGGAGGCGGCCGGCGCGGACCTCGTGGCCTTCACGGGCCACAAGGCGCTCCTCGGCCCCCAGGGGACGGGCGGGCTCATCGTCGCCCCGGGCGTCGACGTGGAGCCGGTCCTGAGCGGCGGCACGGGCATCGCGTCCTCCCTCCCGCGCCAGCCCGACGCCTACCCCGAGCACCTCGAGGCCGGCACGCTCAACGGGCACGGCATCGCCGGCCTGGGTGCCGGGGCCGACTGGCTGCTCGAGCGCGGCGTCGACGCCGTCCACTCCCACGACCTCGCCCTCGTGCGCCGCTTCGTGGCTGGTGTCCGCGCCATCGACGGGGTGACGGTCTACGGCGACCTCCCCGACGACCTCTCCGCGCTGGACGGCGTCGCGTGCGACCACGGCGCCGCGGTGGCGCTCAACCTGGACGGCTGGGACTCCTCCGAGGCGGCCGACGAGCTCGAGGAGGCCTACGGCATCGCCGTGCGGGCTGGCCTGCACTGCGCGCCCCGGATGCATGCGGCGCTCGGCACCTCCGACACCGGTGCCGTGCGCTTCTCGTTCGGCGCGTTCACCACCGAGGCCGACGTGGACGCGGCGGTCTCCGCCCTCGCCGCCATGGCTTCCGAGGAGGGCTGACATGGGCAGGCGCAAGAGGCTCAGGGCCGTGGCGACCTTCGCCTCCACCCACGACGCGGTGGAGGCCGAGACCCTCTGCAAGGAGGCGGGCATCGCCGGCAGGCTCATCCCGACGCCGGTGGCCGTGCGCGCCACCTGTGGGCTCTCCTGGTCCATGGACCCGGCCGACCGCGAGGCCTTCGAGGGCGTGGCCCGGGGGAGGTTCGCCATCGAGGGCATCCAGGAGCTCGAGCTCTAGGCCCGACGGAGGCCGGCGCCCGCACCCGGGCGCCGGCCTCCCTCAGTTTCAACTCTGTGTAAGAAAAAATCCTATCCGCATGGTGGGTCTCTGCTGTTAGATTTCCTTCTGGCAAATGAGAACAGGCTGAATTCAGAGCGCCTGCAACCGAAGGGAACCGACCCATGAACCTCAAGACGAGCACGGGAAGGGCGGCCGTCGTCGCCGGCCTCGCCCTGACCCTGGGCCTCACCGCCTGCGGCACCCCCGGACAGACCGCCGCCCCCGCCGACGGCGCCTCGATCATCTCCGAGGCCGACGCCCAGGCGTCCTACCGCGACGTCCTCAACGTGGGCATCGCCGCCAACCCGCCCACCCTCGACGTGCACGGCGTCAACTCCAACATCGTGGGCGGCATCGGCATGCACATCTTCGAGCCGCTCTTCTCCCTGGACGCCGACTACAACCCCACGCCGGTCCTGGCCGAGTCCTACGACGTCTCCGAGGACGGCAGGACCTACACCATCAGGCTCCGCGAGGGCGTGAGGTTCCACAACGGCGAGACCATGGACGCCGACGACGTCGTCGCATCCATGCGGTCCTGGCTCCAGCGCTCCTCCAAGGCCGCGCTCCTCGAGGGCTCCGAGTTCTCCCGCGTCGACGACCTCACCGTGCGCCTCACCGTCCCCGAGGCCACGAGCGACGTCATCACCCAGCTGGCCGGCCCCATCCAGTTCGCCGCCATCTACCCTGCCTCCGTGGTGGAATCCGCCGGCGAGGAGGGCGTGACCGAGTTCATCGGCACCGGCCCCTATCGCCTCTCCGAGTGGAAGCAGGACCAGTACGTCCAGCTCACCCGCTTCGAGGACTACAGCCAGCCCGAGGGCGACCCCAGCGGCCTCACCGGGCGCAAGCTCGCCATCGCCTCCACCATCGACTTCAAGGTGATCCCCGACGACACCACCCGTGTGGCCGCCCTGCAGTCCGGTGAGATCGACGTCGCCGAGGAGGTGCCGCTGGAGCGCTACGAGGAGCTCTCCTCCGACGGCTCCCTCAAGCTGAGCGTGCAGACCGGCGGCACCATGAACCTGTTCCTCAACACCACCGAGGGCCCGCTCGCCGATGCCGACCTGCGCCAGGCCGTGCTCGCCTCGCTCGACATGGACGACATCATGATGGCCGCCTACGGCGACGAGAGCCTCTACACCCTCGACCCCAGCTGGAGCGCCCTCGGCGACGCCCAGTGGGACTCCAAGGCCGGCGCCGAGCTCTACGACCAGGACGACCCCGAGAAGGCCCGCTCCCTCATGGAGAGGGCAGGCTACGACGGTGAGACCCTGACCATCGTCGCCACCCCGGACTACGCCGACATGTACGCCGCCTCCCTCGTGGTCCAGGAGCAGCTGCGCCAGGCCGGCTTCGACGTGGAGGTGAAGGAGAGCGACTTCGCCACCTTCATGGAGCGCCGCGCCGACCCCGGCCAGTACGACCTGTTCATCACGAGCAACTCCTACAACCCGCTGCCCGTGCAGCTCTCCGTCCTCAACCCCACCTGGGCCGGCCTCGACGCCCCCGAGGTGACCGAGGGCGTCGCGAGGATCCGCGGCGCCGAGACCCCCGAGGAGGCCAAGGCCGCCTGGGACGAGCTCCAGGGCTTCGTCTACGAGCACGGCGCCGCCACGGTGCTCGGCCACTACACCGGCCTCTACGCCGTGGGCTCCGACGTCGACGGCTTCGACTACCTGCGCTACCCGTTCTACTGGAACGCCGGCGCCCGCGCCTAGCGGCACCGTCGCCGTCCTGCGACGCCTGCGGGGCCTTCCCCGCAGGCGTCCCTTCCTGCCCGCCCGCGCACCGAGGGAGGTGCCCATGGCCCGCTACCTGATCCGACGCGTCCTCGCCACCGTCCCGGTGCTCTTCGTGGTCTCGGTGGCCGCGTTCCTCGTCGTCCGCCTCGCCCCCGGCGGTCCCGCCACGGCGCTCCTCGGCATGGAGGCGTCGCCCGAGCAGGTGGCCGCTCTGAACGCGAGCCTCGGGCTCGACCGCCCGCTCCCCGTGCAGTACGTCGAGTGGCTCGGCGGCCTGCTCACCGGCGACTGGGGCCGCTCCTACTTCCTCCAGATGCCTGTGACCGAGGCCCTGGCCGAGTACGCGGGCCCCACGTTCTCCCTCGCGCTGCTCGCCCAGGGCATCGCCACCGTCGTCGCCGTCCCCATGGGCGTCGTCGCCGCCCGTCACCGCGGCGGTGCCGTGGACGGCGCGTGCGTGGCGGCCTCGGTCGCGGGCTCGGTGGTTCCGAGCTTCCTCGTGGCCATGGTGCTCATGGCCGTGTTCTCCCTCGGCCTGGGGTGGTTCCCCGTGACGGGCTACGCGGGCCTCGAGGAGGGGCTCCCCGAGCACCTGCGCCACCTGCTGCTGCCGGCCCTCTCCCTGGCCTTCGTGCAGGCCGCGCTCATCGTCCGCATGACGCGCTCCGCCATGCTCGACGTCCTGGGGCAGGACTACATGCGCACGGCCCGGGCCAAGGGCCTGCGGGAGCGCGCCGTGCTGTTCGGCCACGCGCTGAGGAACGCCGGCCCCTCCGTGCTCACGGTGCTGGGCCAGTCGCTGGCGTCGCTCGCCACGGGCGCCATCGTCACCGAGACCGTGTTCGGCATCCCGGGCCTCGGCATGCTCATGATGGGCGCCGTGGAGCGGCGCGACGTCTTCACGGTCCAGGGCACCATCCTGTTCGTGGCACTCGTGTACGTGGCGGTGAACCTGGCGGTGGACCTGCTCTACGGCCTGGTGGACCCCCGCATGCGCCTCTCCGGCGGGGAGGGTCGATGAGGGCCCGAGCGGGCTCGGCCCGCCGGTCGTTCGCCGCGGCCCTCCGGGCACACCCCGCCATCGCCGTGGGCGCCGCGCTGTTCGGCGCCGTGCTCCTCTGCGCGCTCGTCGTGCCCGTCCTGTGGGGCGTCGACCCCAACGAGATGGCCGTGGCCCAGCGCCTCAGGCCCCCGAGCCCCGCGCACCCCCTCGGCACCGACGAGTTCGGCCGCGACCTGCTCGTGCGCGTCATGGTGGGCGCGCGGTCCTCGCTCGCCGTGGGATGTGCCGTCGTGACGCTCTCCTCGGTGCTCGGCACCGCCATGGGCGTGCTCGCCGCCTGGTGGGAGCCCTGGGACGCCGTGCTGATGCGCGTGGCGGAGGGTCTCGCCGCCATCCCGGGCATCCTGCTCGCCATCGCGCTCGTGGCCTCGCTGGGGGCCGGCCCGCCCTCCGTGGTGGTGGCGCTCACGGTCGTGTACACGCCCGGCGTGGCGCGCATCGTCCGCGCGAGCGCCCTCGCCACCCGCGGCCGCACCTACGTCGAGGCCTCCCGGGTGAACGGCGCCTCCGAGTGGCGCATCCTCCGGACGGTCGTGGTCCCCGAGGCCCTGCCGGCCATCGTGGTCCAGGCGTCGTTCCTGTTCGCCCAGGCCGTCGTGGCCGAGGCGTCCCTGAGCTTCCTCGGCGCCGGCATCCCGGCACCCGACGCCAGCCTGGGCAACATCCTCCATGCGAGCCGCGCGGTCATGGCCAAGGCCCCCTGGATGGTCGTGGCCCCGGCCACGGTGATGATGCTCTGCGTGCTCGGCCTCAACCTGCTCGGCGACGGCCTGCGCGACGCGCTCGACCCCCGGGTGCGCACCGCCGCCCGCGGCACGCGCCGGAGCGGGGTCCGGGCCGCCGCCGCGTCGCTCGCGCGCACCCTGGCGGCGCCGCTCCTGCCCGGGCGCGCCCGCCGCACCGGCACCATCGCCGGGCCCGTCCGTGCCGAGGGGTGCGAGACGGGGTAAAGGAAACCGAAAGGCCGCTGATGCCCGTGCACCTGCCCGCCCCGGGCGGCCGCGCGTCGGGGGCCCGCATACGACGAGACGGCCGCCCCGGGCGGCATCGAGGAGGAACCATGGCACAGCCGATCAAACTCACCAAGCTCGCGGAATGCGCGGGGTGCGGCGCCAAGGTGGGCGCCGGGGAGCTCGCGAAGCTCCTGGACGGCCTCGACGTGCGGCACGACCCCGACCTGCTCGTGGGATTCGACAAGAGCGACGACGCCGCCGTGTACAGGGTCTCCGACGACCTCGCCATCGTGGAGACGCTGGACTTCTTCCCGCCCATCGCCGACGACCCCTACACCTACGGCGCCATCGCCGCGGCCAACGCCCTCTCCGACGTGTGGGCCATGGGCGGCGAGCCCAAGGTGGCCCTCAACATCATGGCCGTCCCGGAGGACATGCCCAAGGACGTCGTGCACCAGATCCTTCGCGGCGGCTACGAGAAGGTCTACGAGGCCGGCGCCTCCATCGTGGGCGGCCACTCCATCTACGACGAGGAGCCCAAGTACGGCCTCTCCGTCACAGGCTTCGTGGACCCGGGCTCCATGTGGACCAACGCGGGCGCCAAGGAGGGCGACGTCCTCGTCTACACCAAGCCCCTGGGCATCGGCATCGTGGTGACCGCCGCCAAGGGCGGCCTCGCCACGCCCGAGCAGCTGGCGCTCGCCGAGGAGGCCATGATGTGCCTCAACCGCTGGCCCCACGACGTGGCGCTCGAGGGCGGCTTCACCGTGGACGCCGCCACCGACGTCACGGGCTTCGGCGTCATGGGGCACCTGCTGGAGATGGCCCAGGGCGCCGACCTCTCCTGCGAGGTCGACGCCGGCGCCTTCGACGTGCTGCCCGGCGCCCTCGAGGCGGCGCGCCTGGGCCTCCTGCCCGCCGGCACCTACCGCAACCGCCACTTCGCCGCCGACTTCGTGGACGGCGGCGACACCGAGCTCGCGCTCCTCGACCTGCTCTTCACCCCCGAGACCTCGGGCGGCCTGCTCTTCGCCGTGCCCGCGGACGAGGCCGACGCCTTCGTGGCGGCCCTGGAGGCCGACGAGCGCGTCCTGGCGGCGTGCCCCGTGGGCCGCATGGCCGCGGCAGGGGAGGGCGAGGCGCGCATCCGCGTGCGCTGACGCCCGTCCCAACATCCGGACACTTCTGTCCCAACGGTCGGGCACCTCTGTCCCACGGGGTGCCCGGGACCGGCTGCGGGATGCCCCGGCTGCAGGAGCAGGCCGCTTCCCGTCCGATGCAACGGCCCGCCCGGGAGCGGCCCCGGGCCCCCACGGCCTTCCGTCTGGCTGCGGCGAGCCGCTCAGAGCCGGTCCCGGCAAGGAAAACCCGATGTGACCCATTCCGGGTGGGGTCGGCCTCTCGTTCGATGGGGTCGCGCCACCCGGGACCGGCCGCGGGCGGACTGGCCCTTCCCGGCATGCACACCAAGGGCACTCAGTAAGGGGCCCGTGACGCAAGATCCGCTTGCTGTGCGTTCGCCAAGGCCGTCTTGACGCAAGAGGGCCTTGGCGAACGGTTTTCGAGAAACAAAGGCCCCTTGGCGAACGGCCGGGCGCACAGCAAGGGCTCCTCGCGTCGAAGGGTCCCTACTGTGCGCCCTTGCTGTGCGCCTACCATCAACATCGCAACAGGATGGGTGGCAGGTGGGCCAAGTGCCGCTGCAACCTCCCGCACTTAGGCGGTGGAGCAAGGGGCCGAGCCTACGTCCGGGACCGTGCATCAAAGGGGGCGACCTCCCAGCCCGGGGCCTGAATCGTCAGATGCGGGCCCCGGTGTCGGGCGGAGCCCCCGTGATGCACGGCCCCGGACCCCAGGGAGGTGAAGCCCCGGTGCGGAGTTACTTCTCCACGACCTCCTTGCCGCTCGTCATCTGGTCCCACTTCTCCAGGACTGCGTCTCGCATCTCGCCGAACTGCGCGATGTCCTCCTTCATGAGGGCCTTCTCGTCGAAGTCCAGCTCCACGCCCTCGAGGGACGGGATGCAGAGCTTGATGGTGTTCTTCTTGTCGATGGCGGCCAGCTCCTTGAGGTTCTCGTCGCTCGAGAAGAGCCACTCGATGAACTCCTTGGCGCCGTCCACGTTCGCGGCTCCCTTGAAGGCGGCGACGCCGTCGGGCATGTAGGGCATGCCGTCCGTGGGCTGGATGGTGTGGATGCCGTCGGTGAGCAGGTCGTCGAGGGTGCGGTCGAGGTAGGTGACGCCCACGGCGATCTCGCCCTGGGAGACGCGGGTGGACGGGTCACTGCCGCGCTTGGTGTAGAAGGGGATGTTGGCGTTGAGCTCCTCGAGGTACCTCCAGCCGTCGGTCTCGCCCATGGTCTGCAGGATGGCGGCGACGGCGGCGTAGTTGGTGCCGGAGACGGCCGGCGAGCTCATGACGATCTCGTCCTTGTACTCGGGCTTCACGAGGTCGGTCCAGGCGGCCGGCGCGGAGGCGCCCTTCTCCTTGAGCAGGTCGTCGTTGGCGATGAAGCCCACCACGGTCACGCCCTTGGAGAACCAGTAGTTGTCGGGGCTCTTGAAGCCCTCGGCGAACCTGTCCGCGTCGGGGAAGTCCACGGCCTCGAGCAGGCCGTCCGAGGCCGCGGCCATGAAGGAGTCGATGCCGCCGCCGAACCACAGGTCGGCGCTGGGGGTGCCCCCCTCGGCGCGGAGCTTGGAGAGGACGTCGCCGCTCGACATGGATACGAACTCCACGGGCATGCCCTTGTCCTTGGTGAACATGTCGAACAGGGCCTTGTACGACTCGTTGGTGCAGACCACCTGGAGCGTCTTGTCCGACGACGCCCCCTGGTCCTGGGAGCCGCCGCCGGGGGCCGCGTTGCCGCCGCATCCGGCGAGGGCCGCCATGGGCAGGAGGGCCGCCGCCGCGCCGACGAACGACCTTCTCGAGACGTTGAGCTTCATCACGCTTGTCCTTTCCAATCGAGCCTGTGCGTTATGTCCAGGAACACGGTCGCGCCCACGGCGAGGCGCTCCCGGTTCTGTGACCGGATGGAGACGGGGCGCCCCTGCACGGACACCTCGTAGGAGAGCTCGTCGCCCAGGAAGGTGCACGACTCCACCGTGCCCTCCCATGGGCCCGAGGGCACCACGGCGACGTCCTCCACGCGGGCGAAGACGGGGCCGTCCGGGCCGGGCAGCTCGTCCACGGGGCCGAGGAAGCGGGCGCAGAACTCGTCCGCCGGGTGGAAGTAGACCTCCTCGGGCGTGCCCTGCTGCAGGATGCGCCCGCCGTCCATCACCGCCACGGTGTCTCCGAGCGCCATGGCCTCGCGGCGGTCGTGGGTGACGAAGAGCATGGTGAGCCCGAACTCCCGCTGGATGGAGCGGATCTCGTCGCGCATGGCGGCGCGGAGGCCGGTGTCGAGGTTGCTCAGGGGCTCGTCGAGCAGCAGCACCTTGGGGTGGAGCACGAGGGAGCGGGCCAGGGCCACGCGCTGCTGCTGGCCGCCGGAGAGCTCGCCGGGGTAGGCGTCCTCGAACCCGTCCATGGCCACGGAGGCCAGCATGGAGGCGGCCTCGACCCGTCGCTCGGCGCGGGCCACGCCGTGGCACCTGAGCCCGTAGGCCACGTTCTCGAGCACCGTCATGTGGGGGAAAAGCGCGTAGGACTGGAACACCGTGGAGACGGGCCGCTCCTCCGGGGGCAGCGCCGTGATGTCGGTGCCGTCCACGGACACGGTGCCGGCGTCGGGGCGGAGGTAGCCGCCCACCATGCGCAGGGTCGTGGTCTTGCCGCAGCCGGAGGGGCCGAGGAGGCAGCAGATGGAGCCGCGCCCCACGCCCAGGTCCATGGCGTCCACCACGGCGGTGTCCCCGTAGCGCTTGGTGAGTCCTGTGAGCTGGAGGAACATGTCAGCGACGACCCCTTCCCGCCAGGTGCCATGAGACGAGGTCCACGGCGAGGGTGATGGCGATGAGCACGACGGCGATGGCGGCGGCGTAGCCGTAGCGGCCGCCCGAGAGCGCGTCGAAGAGCTGGACGATGCCGGTCTTGGTGCTGGGGGAGACGAGGAACACGACGGCGCCGTAGGCCATCATCGCGCTGGAGAACCCGTTGAGCAGGCTCACGGCGACGGCCTCCCGGAGGTTGGGCCACAGGACGCCGACGTAGCGCGAGAGCTCGCCGGCCCCGAGGTCCGCCGCGGCACGGTCGAGGTCGCGGGGCACCTGGGCGAGCGCGTTGGAGAAGGCGTCCACCGAGACGGTGAGCTGCTTCGTGGCCAGCACGGCCACGATGACGGCGCCGGTGCCCGTGAGCTTGAGCGGGCCGGAGTTGAACGACAGGATGTAGCCGAGCCCGAGGCAGGTGCCCGGCAGCATGTAGGGCATGGCGGCGGCGAAGGAGAGGAGCCCGGAGCCCGGCGTGCGCCGGCGGTGGCAGAAGTAGGCGACGGCGGCCCCCACGGCGCAGCCCGCGACGGCCGCGAGGGCCCCGTAGGCCATGCCGCGCAGCAGCGGGGTGAGGTCGAAGTCCACGAGGTGCCGGAAGTTCTCGAGGGTGAACGGCGCGTCCCAGCCCATGCCGCGCACGAAGGCGCAGCGCACGATGGTCAGGTAGAGCACGGCCACGAAGGCCGAGAAGGCCGCCGCCACGGCCCCGAGCGCCCAGCCGGCGGGGCCCGTGAGGCGCCAGGCCCCCGCGCCGCCGCCGTCCATGGTGCCCGCCGCCAGGCGGTCGGCGCGGGCGTCGAGCCGCCGCCTGGCGGCGTACACGGCCACGGCGCACACGAGCAGGCAGACGTCGAGCACGGCGGCGCCCGCCAGGTCGGAGTACCCGGTGAGCTGCACGTAGATGCGCGACGCGACGGTCTCGAAGGCGCCGCCGATCACCACGGGGGTGCCGTAGTCGGAGATGGAGCGCACGAAGGTGAGCAGGAAGCACGCCGCCAGGGTGGGGCGCACGAGCGGCATGACCACGTCGGCGAAGACGCGGCCCCGGGAGGCCCCGAGGTCGGCCGCGGCGGCCATGAGGCGCCGGTCGATGCGGGAGAGGCTCGCCGAGAGCAGCATCACGTTCACGGCGCAGAAGAAGAGCCCCTGCATGACCACGATGCCCACCCAGCCGTAGGGGTCCCCGGAGATGCCGAGCAACCCGTGGGTCACGAGCCCGCGGCGTCCGAAGAGCTGGATGTAGGCGAGGGAGGCCACGAAGGGCGGCGACACCATGGAGAGGAGCGCGGCCCCGCGCGAGACGGCCCCGAGGCCGCGGGGCCCGAAGGCGCCCATGACGGCGACGGCGAGGGCCACGGCGCAGGAGAGGGCCGAGGCGAGCGCCCCGGTGAAGAGCGAGTTCCAGATCAGGGGGGCGGACGACCCGACGATCCCCGCGTAGCGCGCCGCGGCCTCCGCCGGGCCGCCGTCGAGGCTCCGTGCCAGCATGGCCGCCACGGGCCAGACGGAGAACACCGCCACGACGGCCACGGTGACGGCGAGCACGCCGTCGGCCCCGGCCGTCTGCAGCGCGAGGCCCAGGCGTCGCGCTCCGGTGTCGGTCGGGTCGGGTCTCACGTGCTCTCTCCTGTCGCGGTGCGTCGGTGGCTGGCAAGGGGTGCGGACACCACTGATACCCCAACCGCCCCCCGGCGACGCCCCTCGTTATTCGCGCATTAGGCGAACGGTAGCCCACGGCACGGGACCGACCCCACGTCAGCTTCGGAGCGGTGTCAGACAACTTTCAATATAGATTCAATCCATAATCAGATATACCACTTATCGACAAGAAGGGACCGTCCGCCCGGTACCCCTCCGGACGTTCCGAGTAAGGGGCGGACTATGGGGCAAACCGAAAGGCATAGGTACTAACAAAGAGTTCGGCCCACTCCGGGACCGGGCTCGCCCCCCTCTGCACATCACGGTCGGCAGCCCCTTGTCTGGAGGTGATGGTCGGTCCCCCGGCGGCGCGTCCTTGTGCGCTCTAGCGGATGCCGGGGGAGGGTCTGCGAGCAAGTCAGTCACCACTCCTGATTGGAAGCGCAATGGAAGAGAAGCTCGACTCCCTGTTCCATCTCAAGGAACGCGGGACCAACGTCAAGACGGAGTTCATCGCCGGACTCACCACCTTCGTCACCGTGGCCTACGTCCTCGCCGTCAACCCCTCCGTGCTCGCCGACGCGGGCATGGACCACGGCGCGGTGTTCACGGCCTCCTGCCTCATCTGCATCATCGGTTCGCTGCTCATGGCGTTCCTCACGAACTTCCCGTTCCTGCTGGTGCCGTCCATGGGCCTCAACGCCTACTTCACGTACACCATCGTCGTGGGCATGGGCTACTCCTGGGAGGTCTCCCTGGCCGCGGTGATCGTCGAGGGCGTCGTCTTCGCCATCATCTCGCTCACGAAGCTGCGCGACCTGCTCGCCGACGCCATCCCGTTCGGCCTGAAGAAGGCCATCACCGCGGGCATCGGCCTCTTCATCACCATCATCGGCCTCAAGGGCTCCGGCCTGCTCCAGCCCAACGAGTCCACCTACGTCTCCATGATCTCGTTCAACGGCACCGTTCAGAACGGCACCTTCTCCACCCTGGGCATCTGCGCCCTGCTCGCCCTCGTGGGCGTCATCATCACCGCCGTGCTCATGGCCAAGAACGTCAAGGGCAACATCCTCATCGGCATCGTGGCCACCTGGGTGCTCGGCATGCTCTGCGAGGTCTGCGGCGTCTACGTCCCCAACCCCGAGGCCGGCTTCTTCACCCTGTTCCCCGACTTCTCCAACGGCCTCGCCGTGCCGTCCCTGGCCCCCGTCGCCTTCCAGGCCGACTTCTCGCAGTTCGCCACCGTGGGCTTCGTGGCCGTGGTCATCGCCATCCTGTTCGCCTCCATCTTCGACACCCTGGGCACGCTCATCGGCACCGCCACCAAGGCCGGCCTGGCCGACGAGGACGGCAACATCCCCGGCATCGGCAAGGGCCTGCTCGCAGAGGCCCTCACCACCATCGCCGCCGGCTTCATCGGCTCCAGCCCCACCTGCGTGGCCGTCGAGTCCAACGCCGGCGTCGCCGAGGGCGGCCGGACCGGCCTCACCGCGGTCTTCGGCGCCATCCTGTTCGCCGTGGCCCTGCTCCTGAGCCCGATCTTCCTGGCCATCCCGAGCTTCGCCACCGCCCCCGCCCTCATCATCGTCGGCTTCCTGATGATCGGCGCCTGCTGCGCCGTGGACTGGGACGACCCCACCGAGGGTGTCCCCGCCTTCATCACCCTGGCCGCCATGCCGTTCTTCTACTCCATCGCCGAGGGTGTCTTCCTGGGCATCATCTCCTACACGCTCATCAACGCCTTCGCCGGCAAGGCCAAGAAGGTGAGCCCGCTCCTGTGGGTCCTCACCGTGCTCTTCATCATCAAGTACTTCTTCATCTAGCCTCGTAGGCACCGTTCTTCCGCTCATGCGGGAACCGGCCCGCGCCCCGAGCCGGGGCGCGGGCCCCATGAAGGAAAGGAAGCACCATGGCAGAGAAGACCTTCGCTATCAAGGGCGACATCATCTGGTCTGCCGGCCCCTCCGAGCTCGCCGCCGTCAAGGACGGCTACCTGGTGGTCGTGGACGGCCTCGTGGCGGGCGTGTTCCCCTCGCTGCCGGACGAGTACGAGGGCATCGAGCTCGTCGACAAGACCGGCATGCTCGTGATGCCGGGCATCGTCGACGCCCACGTGCACGCGCCCCAGTACGCCTTCCGCGGCACGGGCCTCGACCTCGAGCTCCTCGACTGGCTCAACACCTACACGTTCCCCGAGGAGGCCAAGTACTCCGACCTCGACTACGCCGGCCGCGCCTACGACATCTTCGTGGACGACCTCAAGAACTCCGAGACCTGCCGCGCCATCATCTTCGGCACCCTCCACGTGCCCGCCACCGAGATGCTCATGGACAAGCTCGAGGCCACCGGCCTCAAGACCTACGTGGGCAAGGTCAACATGGACCGCAACGGCGCCCCCGGGCTCGAGGAGGACACCCGCCAGTCGCTGGCCGACACCGAGCGCTGGCTCGCCGACACCCGCGACCGCTACGAGAACACGAAGCCCATCCTGACCCCGCGCTTCACCCCCAGCTGCACCGACGAGCTCATGGAGGGCATCGGCCGCCTCAAGGCCGCGCAGAACGTGCCGCTGCAGAGCCACCTCTCCGAGAACCTCTCCGAGATCGACTGGGTGGCGGAGCTCTGCCCCTGGGCGAGCTGCTACGGCGACACCTACCTGCAGACCGGCCAGCTCGCCGGCCCGGCCAAGTCCATCATGGCCCACTGCGTCTACTCGACCACCAACGAGGTCGAGATCCTCAAGGGCACCGGCTGCTACATCGCGCTCTGCCCCGAGTCCAACGCCGACCTCGCCAGCGGCATCGCCCCGGTGCGCATGTACTTCGACCTCGGCATGAACCTCGCCCTCGGCTCCGACGTGGCCGGCGGCCCGCACCTGTCCATGTTCTCGGCCATCGCGCACACCGTGTCCCTGTCCAAGCTGCGCTGGCGCTGCGTCGACGAGTCGCTCAAGCCCATCACCATCCCCGAGGCCATCTACATGGCCACGGTGGGCGGCGGCTCCTTCTTCGGCAACGTCGGCACCTTCGAGCCGGGCTACGAGGCCGACATCCTCGTCCTCGACGACTCCGGCATCCGCTCCACCGTCGACCTCGACACCCAGCACCGCCTCGAGCGCTTCTGCTACGAGGCCAACGCCGGCGGCCGCGTCGACGCCAAGTACGTGGCCGGCAGGCAGGTCTTCTAGGAGGCCTTGCCGCCCCGGACGGGAAGGGCCGCGTCCCCGGTGGGGGCGCGGCCCTTCTCTCGTGGCACGGGAGGGGAGGGGGCTCAGTCCCCGGCCCGCTGGTCGGCGGCCGCCTTGGCCTCGTCGAGGTAGCTGTAGAGGGTGTACTTGGAGATGCCGAAGTACGAGCAGACCTTCTGGCTCGACTGTCTGACGAGGAAGGCGCCGGAGTCGCTGAGGAAGCCGATGGCCTTGATGCGCTCCGCCTTGTTCATGAGGGCGACGGGCTTGCCCACGAGGCGGACGCTCTGCTCGATGAGGTCGTCGAGGAGGTCGGAGACGTTGTGGGGGATGGTGGGCGCGTTCTCCTCGGCGGACGCCTCGTGGGCCGTGAGGGTGCCGATGGAGTTCTGGGCGGCCACGAGCATGGTGATGTCGAAGTTGATGGAGAGGAGCGCCGTCGGCATACCGTCCTCGTCGCGGTAGAAGATGGTGCTCGACTTGAGGATGCGGCCGTCTTCCGTGCGGGTGATGTAGGCGTAGCGGTCCTGCAGGGCCTCGGGGTCGCCCCGGAGGGACTGGAGGACCACGCCGGAGGGGCCGTCGCCGAGGGCCCGCCCGCTCACGTGGCCGTTCTCGATGGCCGCCACCGTGTGCTGGGGGTCCTTGGCCTCGAGGTCGTGGATCACCACCTCGCAGTTGGGGCCGAACTCTGCGGCCAGGCCCTTGGCGAGTCTGCTGAGGAACTCGATGCGCGCAGAGGGCACGATATGCTCCTTGCTCTATATGAGTGTGGAACCTCAAGTATATGCCGATATCCGCGGGACACCCGCGGTCTTCCGAGAGGGGCGTCGCCGGGGGTACCCCGGATTCCCCTCATATCAAAAAGTAATGATAAAGGGACAGCGGCCGGCGGGGCGGCGGAATCTGGCCGGTGAACGGTCGGGTGGGCGCGGGGGCATGGGCTTGCAGCCGGTTTCCGTCCGTTTGCGCCTGAAATCGACCGCACGCCGAGAGCGCACCGGTCCCCTTTGCGGGGAGTGCCAAGATGGGATACAGACAAAAAGTTAGGTTCCAACACCAAAACTTGAATTTGTCTGAACGTTCGGACATCCGGTCCGGCCCTGCCTTGGGCGAACACGGATGGCGGGGCATGAGAGGGCCCAGGCCACACCTGTTTTCGTCGTAGCTGATCTGCGACACGGCACGAGGAGACTCCCTATGCTGCTCATTGGTAACGGAAGGGTCATCACGCGCGACGCGGCCAACCCCTATCTCGAGGAGGGTGCCGTCCTCATCGACGGCGACACCATCGTCGAGGTGGGCGACGAGGCCGCCCTCAAGGCGGCCAACCCCGGCGCCGAGTACGTGGACGCCCACGGCGGCGTCATCATGCCCGGCCTCGTCAACTGCCACACGCACATCTACTCCGGCCTGGCCCGCGGCCTCGCCATCAAGGGCTGCGACCCCCACAACTTCCTCGAGAACCTCGAGCAGCAGTGGTGGAACATCGACCGCCACCTCACCCTCGACGGCACCCGCGCCTGCGCCTACGCCACGGTGCTCGACTCCATCCGCGACGGCGTGACCTGCATCTTCGACCACCACGCCAGCTTCAAGGAGATCCCGGGCTCGCTCTTCGCCATCAAGGACGTCTGCGCCGAGCTCGGTATGCGCGCCTGCCTCTGCTACGAGGTCTCCGACCGCGACGGCGTGGAGAAGCGCGACCAGGGCATCAAGGAGAACGCCGACTTCGCGCGCTGGTGCGCGAAGGAGGGGTCGTCCATGATCGCCGCCATGTTCGGCGGCCACGCCACCTTCACCCTCTCCGACGAGACCATGGACCTCATGCGCGAGGCCAACGACGGGCTCACGGGCTTCCACATCCACGTGTCCGAGGGCATGAACGACGTCTACGACTCCCTCGAGAACCACTACGGCGTGCGCCCCGTCGAGCGCCTGCTCAACCACGGCCTGCTCGGCCCCAAGACCATGCTCGGCCACTGCATCCACGTCACCCCGGGCGAGATGGACATCATCAAGGAGACCGGCACCTGGCTCGTCAACAACCCCGAGTCCAACATGGGCAACGCCGTGGGCTGCTCGCCGGTGCTCGAGTTCTTCCGCCGCGGCATCCCCGTGTGCATGGGCACCGACGCCTACACCAACGACATGCTCGAGAGCCTCAAGGTCTTCGTCGCCATCCAGCGCCACAACGCCGGCATGCCCAACGTCGCGTGGGGCGAGGCCATGACCATGCTGTTCCAGAACAACCCCGCCATGGGCGAGAAGTACTTCGGCCGCACCCTGGGCAAGCTGGCCCCCGGCGCCGCCGCCGACGTCGCCGTCTTCGACTACAACGTGTTCACTCCCTTCTCCGAGGAGAACGTCGACGGCCACATGCTGTTCGGCATGATGGGCAAGAACTGCCGCACCACCGTGATCAACGGCCGCGTGGTCTACAAGGACCGCGAGTTCGTGGACGTGGACGAGGCGGCGATCAACGCCTGGACGCTCGAGCAGTCCAAGCTCCTCTGGGGCGACCTCAACGGCCGCACGTACTAGTCAAAGAACCCATCCCGGCCGGGTGCCCCGGCCCCCACAGACAAGGATGACCATGAGCGACATCATGCGACCCATCGGCTTCGACCACCTCATGACCTGGATCCTCGACGAGTACCGCACCAAGGGCACCGTCTTCGGCGAGCAGCGCGTCGTGCGCTGCGACCCCGACCGTGCGTTCCCCATCTTCGACGAGCGCATCGAGACCCCCTTCGGCATGGCCGCCGGCCCCAACACCCAGCTGGCCCAGAACATCGTCGCCGGCTACGTGTGCGGCGCCCGCTTCTTCGAGCTCAAGACCGTGCAGGTCATGGACGGCGCCGAGCTGTCCGCCTGCGTGGCCAAGCCCTGCATCCTCGCCTCCGACGAGGGCTACAACTGCGAGTGGTCCACCGAGCTCACCGTGCCCCAGGCGTTCGCCGAGTACGTCAAGGCGTGGGTGGCGTGCAAGCTCGTCGCCCGCGAGTTCGGCCTCGGCGACCCCGACGGCTTCGTGTTCAACATGAGCGTCGGCTACGACTACGACGGCATCACCACGCCCAAGGTCGACTCCTACATCGAGGGCATGAAGGACGCCTCCGACACCGAGGTCTTCAAGGAGGCCATCGCCTGGACCCGCGACCACCTCGACCTGTTCGAGGTCGTCGACGAGGCCTTCGTCGACTCCATCACGCCCCACGTCTCCGCCTCCATCACCGAGTCCACGCTCCACGGCTGCCCGCCCGCAGAGATCGAGAAGATCGCCACCCACCTCATCTGCGAGAAGGGCCTCAACACCTACGTCAAGTGCAACCCCACGCTGCTGGGCTACGAGTTCGCCCGCGCCACCCTCGACGGCCTGGGCTACGACTACATCGCCTTCGACGACCACCACTTCGTCGAGGACCTGCAGTGGGCCGACGCCGTCCCCATGATCGAGCGCCTGCGCGCGCTCTGCGACGAGCGCGGCCTCGAGTTCGGCGTGAAGCTCACCAACACGTTCCCCGTCGACGTCACCCGCTCCGAGCTGCCCAGCGAGGAGATGTACATGAGCGGCCGCTCGCTCTTCCCGCTCTCCATGGCCCTCGCCGCCAAGATCGCCGAGCGGTTCGACGGCACGCTGCGCATGTCGTACTCCGGCGGTGCGGACGCCAACAACATGGCCGACCTCGTGTCCGCCGGCATCTGGCCCGTCACCGTCGCCACCACCATCCTCAAGCCCGGCGGCTACGAGCGCCTCTCCCAGATCACCGGCCTGCTCACCGAGCTCCCCGGCAAGGCCTTCGCCGGCGCCGACGTCGAGCGCGTGGCCGAGATCGCCGACGACGCCGCCCGCGGCGACGCCTACCGCAAGCCCATCAAGCCGCTGCCCGAGCGCCATATCCCCGGCGCCCTGCCGATGGTCGACTGCTTCACGGCCCCGTGCCGCCACGACTGCCCCATCCACCAGGACATCCCCGGCTACCTCCGCGCCGTCGACGAGGGCCGCTACGCGGACGCCCTGCGCATCGTGCTCGAGCGCAACGCCCTGCCCTTCATGACCGGCACGCTCTGCCCGCACCACTGCACCGACTCCTGCATGCGCAACTACGTGGACGCCCACGTGCTCATCCGCGAGGCCAAGCTCGAGGCCGCCAAGCGCGGGTTCGCCGCCGTGGCGCCCACCCTCGGGCCCTCCGAGGCGCGCTCCGACCGCCGCGTCGCCATCGTTGGCGGCGGCCCCGCCGGACTCGCCTGCGCGAGCTTCCTCACCCGCGCCGGCGTGCCCGCCACGATCTTCGAGCGCTCCGAGTCCCTCGGCGGCGTCGTGCGCCACGTGATCCCCGGCTTCCGCATCCCCGACGAGGACATCCAGAAGGACATCGACCTCTGTCTCGCCTACGGTGCCGAGGTGCGCTGCGGCGTGGAGGTCGACTCCATCGAGTCCCTCAAGGACGACGGCTTCACCGACGTCGTCGTGGCCACCGGCGCCTGGGCCCCCTCCTCCAAGGTCCTCGTCGAGGGCGACGAGCTCGACGCCCTGGAGTTCCTGGCCCAGGCCAAGGAGTCCCCGGAGACCCTCGACCTCGGCACCGACGTCGTGGTCATCGGCGGCGGCAACACCGCCATGGACGTGGCCCGCGCCGCCAAGCGCGTGCCCGGCGTCGAGAACGTGCGCCTCGTCTACCGCCGCAACCGCCGCTACATGCCCGCCGACGAGGAGGAGCTGGTCTTCGCCCTCGAGGACGGCGTGGAGTTCATGGAGCTCCTGAGCCCGGGTGCGCTGCGCGACGGCGTGCTCTCCTGCGACGTCATGGCCCTCGGCGCCCCCGACGCCTCCGGGCGTCGCCGCCCCGAGCCCACGGGCGACTCTGTCGAGGTGCCCGCCACCGCCGTCATCGTGGCCGTGGGCGAGAAGGTCGAGCGCGGCCTGTTCGAGTCCGCCGGCGTGGAGCTCACCGACCGCGGCATCCCCTCGGTGTCCGCCAACCTCGCCAGCAACGTCGAGGGCGTGTGGGTGGCCGGCGACGCCCGCCGCGGGCCCGCCACCATCGTCGAGGCCATCGCCGACGCCGCCGTGGTGGCCTCGTCGATCTCGGGCTGCGACTTCAACGGGCAGTCGGCCCAGAACATCGACCCCGAGTACGGCCGTGCCCTCGCCACCCGCGGCAACGTGTGCCACGACTGCGGCCGCTGCACCCCGAGCCGCTGCCTCGAGTGCCCGACGGTGTGCGAGGTCTGCGTCGAGGTCTGCCCCAACCGCGCCAACGTGGCCGTGCGCGTGCCCGGCATGCGCCAGCGCCAGATCGTCCACGTCGACGGCATGTGCAATGAGTGCGGCAACTGCGCCGTGTTCTGCCCCTACTCCGAGGGCCGTCCCTACAAGGACAAGCTCACGGTGTTCTGGAGCGAGGAGGACTTCGAGAACTCCGAGAACGAGGGCTTCCTCGAGGTCGACGGCGGCGTGAAGGTGCGCCTCGACGGCCAGGTGGCCGTCCTCGACCCCGACGACGGGGCCTGCGGGCTGCCCGACGGGGTCAGGAGGACCATCCAGGCGGTCCGGAGGGACTACGCCTACCTCCTCTGCAGGTAAGGGAGAACGAGGACCGTTCGACTTCAATTAGTCGAACGGTCCTTCTCATAAGACCGCGTTTCATGGGAACAGATATTTCAGTAGGAAGGAGAACGCCGTGGAAGAGACCCACACCTTCACCGTCAACGGCCAGACCGTCTCCACAACCGAGAAGAAGCCGCTCCTCCGCTTCCTGCGCGACGACCTGCACCTCACCTCGGTCAAGGACGGCTGCAGCCAGGGCGCCTGCGGCACCTGCACCATCGTGGTCGACGGCAAGGCGCAGAAGGCGTGCGTGCTCAACACCGCGAAGGCGGAGGGCAAGGACATCGTCACCTGCGAGGGCCTGACGCCCGCCGAGAAGGATGCCTTCGTCTACGCCTTCGGCGCCAAGGGCGCCGTGCAGTGCGGGTTCTGCACGCCCGGCATGGTCATGGCCGCCAAGGCCCTCATCGACGCCAACCCGGACCCCACGGAGGACGACGTCAAGAAGGCCATCAAGAACAACATCTGCCGCTGCACCGGCTACAAGAAGATCATCGAGGCCATCCAGCTCGCCGCCGCCGTGCTGCGTGGCGACGCCCCCGTGGACGAGGCCCTCGAGGACGGCGCCGACGGCTTCGGCGTGGGCGACCTCGCCTTCCGCCTGGACGTCCGCGAGAAGGTCCTCGGCTACGGCCAGTACCCCGACGATATCTACGCCGACGGCATGGCCCACGCCAGCGCCGTGCGCACGCCGCACCCCCGCGCCCGCGTGGTCTCCATCGACACCTCCGAGGCCCTCGAGGTCCCCGGCGTGCTCGCCGTGCTCACGGCAGAGGACGTGCCGGTGAAGAAGGTGGGCCACCTCCAGCAGGACTGGGACGTCATGATCGCCGAGGGCGACGTCACGCGCTGCGTGGGCGACGCCGTGGCCCTCGTCGTGGCGGAGAACGAGCGCGCCCTCGAGGAGGGCAAGCGCGCCGTCAAGGTCGAGTACGAGGTCCTCGAGCCGGTGCGCAACGTGCACGAGGCCGCCGCCGAGGGCGCCCCCGCCATCCACGAGGGCGGCAACCTCTGCCAGCAGCGCCACATCACGCGCGGCGACGCCAAGGCGGCGCTCGCCGAGGCCGCCTACACCGTCACCGAGAGCTTCACCACCCCCTTCACCGAGCACGCCTTCCTCGAGCCCGAGTGCGCCGTGGCCTGGCCCACCGAGGACGGCGTCCGCATCGTCACCACCGACCAGAGCGTGTACGACACCCGCAAGGAGGTCGCGCACATGTTCGGCTGGGACGACGAGCCCGAGCGCGTCGTGGTCGAGAACGCCCTCGTCGGCGGCGGCTTCGGCGGCAAGGAGGACGTCTCGGTGCAGCACCTCGCCGCCCTCGCCGCCCGCGCCGTGGGTCGCCCCGTGAAGGCCAAGCTCACCCGTGACGAGTCCATCCGCTTCCACCCCAAGCGCCATGCCATGGAGGCCACCTTCACCGTGGGCTGCGACGCCGACGGCGTGCTCGTGGGCCTGGACTGCGACGTCTACTTCGACACCGGCGCCTACGCGTCGCTCTGCGGCCCCGTGCTCGAGCGCGCCTGCACCCATGCCCCGGGTCCCTACTGCTACCAGAACACCGACATCCGCGGGTACGGCTACTACACCAACAACCCGCCCGCGGGCGCCTTCCGCGGCTTCGGCGTCTGCCAGACCGAGTACGCCCTCGAGGTCTGCCTCGACCTCCTCGCCCAGAAGGTCGGCATCTCGCCCTGGGAGATCCGCTACCGCAACGCCATCGAGCCCGGCAAGGTCCTGCCCAACGGCCAGATCGCCGACTGCTCCACGGCCCTCAAGGAGACCCTCGAGGCCGTCCGCGACGTCTACGAGGCCAACGCCGACCACGCGGGTGTCGCCTGCGCCATGAAGAACGCCGGCGTGGGCGTGGGCCTGCCCGACAAGGGCCGCGCCCGCATCGTGGTGCGCGACGGCGTGGCATGCGTCTACTGCGCCGCCTCCGACATCGGGCAGGGCTGCAAGACGGTCTTCGCCCAGATGGCCTGCGAGGCCACCGGGCTGCCCTTGGACAAGGTGCGCATGATGCCCGTGAGCAGCGAGCTCGGCCCCGACTCCGGCACCACCTCCGGCTCGCGCCAGACGCTCATCTCCGGCGAGGCCGTGCGCATGGTGGGTGACGACCTGCGCCGCGACCTCGACGAGGTCGGCGGCGACCTCGCCGCCCTCGAGGGCCGCGAGTACTACGAGGAGTTCTTCGACCCCACCGACAGGCTCGGCGCCGACGTCCCCTATCCCAAGAGCCACGTCGCCTACGGCTTCGCCACCTCCGTGGCCATCCTCGACGACGAGGGCCTCGTCTCTGAGATCTGGCAGGCCCACGACTCCGGCAAGGTGGTCAACCCCATCGCCATCCAGGGTCAGATCGAGGGCGGCGTGCTCATGTCCATGGGCTACGGCCTCACCGAGGACTTCCCCCTGAAGGACTGCGTGCCCACGGCCAAGTACGGCACCCTGGGCCTGCTCCGGGCCGATCGCATCCCCGACATCCACGCCATCTACGTCGAGAAGGACGAGCTGCTGCCCTTCGCCTACGGCGCCAAGGGCATCGGCGAGATCAGCTCCATCCCCACCGCGCAGGCCATCGCCGGCGCCTACATGGCCCGCGACGGCAAGGTGCGCAACAAGCTCCCCATGGAGGACACCCCCTACGCCAAGAAGCCCAAGAAGGCCGCCAAGATGACGCCCGAGCAGATCGCCGCCGCCATGGCCGCCAAGAAGGCCGCCAAGGCCGGGTCGGGGGAGTAGCCCCCTCAGGTATCAGGGGCGTGCCGCGGGCCCCGGGACCCGCGGCGCGCCACGGGATCTTTTGAAAGAAGGTCAATCGATGAAGGAGTTCAAGGAGGTAGGTAGGCCGCTCAAGCGAGTGGACGCCTTCGACAAGGTCACCGGCAGAGCCAAGTACTGCTACGACCTCCTGCCCACCGACCACCTGGTGGCCAAGATGGTGCTCGCCACCGTCGGAAACGGCCGCGTGGTGTCCATCGACACGTCCGAGGCCGAGGCCATCCCGGGCGTGGTGGGGGTGTTCACCTGCTTCGACCCGGAGCTTCCCAAGCAGCCCTTCGGCACCGCCGGCCATCCCTGGTCGTGCGACCCGTCCCACCAGGACATCCAGGACCGCAACATCCTGACGCAGCGCGTGCGCCAGTACGGCGACGTCGTCGCCGCGGTCGTGGCGGAGGACACCGTGGCCGCCGACCGCGCCGTGCGCGCCGTGAAGGTGGAGTACGAGGAGTACCCGCTCGAGCTCACCCGCTTCGAGGCGATCGACCGCGCGGAGGACTTCCCGCCGCTGCACGAGGCCCGGCCCAACAACATCATCGCCCATGTGGACAACCGCACCGAGGTCAAGGGCGGCTACGACTCCGTGGAGCAGATCCTCGAGGACCCGCAGTGGCACCGCACCCACATCGAGGTGAAGACGCCGCGCCAGTCCCAGGCGCACATCGAGCTCTGCCTCTCCTTCGCCTACGCCGAGGGCGACCGCATCGTCGTCGTCTCCTCGACCCAGCTGCCCCACATCTGCCGCCGCATCGTGGCCCAGGCCCTGGGGCGCCCGTGGGGCGACGTCCGCGTCATCAAGCCCTACATCGGCGGCGGCTTCGGCAACAAGCAGGACATCCTCTACGAGCCCCTCAACGCCTGGCTCTGCGAGAAGGTCGGCGGCCGCTGCGTGCTGCTCGAGCTCACCCGCGAGGAGGTCTTCGCCTACACGCGGTCGCGCCAGCCCAAGGAGTGCCACATCGACGCCGCGTGGGACGACGACATGAACCTCAAGGCCCGCAGCCTCGAGGGTTGGTCCAACCAGGGCTCCTACGCCGCCCACGGCCACGCGCTCATGGCCAACACCGCCAACTCCTTCCGCCAGGAGTACTCGGCCAAGGAGCTGGCGCACCACGGCGTCGCCACCACCTTCTACTCCAACGAGACCTGCGCCGGCGCCATGCGCGCCTACGGCGTGCCCGAGGGCAACTGGGCGGCCGAGGTCCTCATGAGCGACATCGCCTACGACATGGGCTGGGACGGCGCCGAGTTCCGCCTCAACAACTTCATGGAGCTGGGCTACCGCGACCCGTTCTGGCCCGGGCCCCTGTGCTGCTACTCCCGCGGCATCGACGAGTGCGTGGCCAAGGGCAAGGAGCTCATCGGCTGGGACGAGAAGCGCGCCGCCTACAGGGACCAGACCGGCCCCGTGCGCCACGGCGTGGGCATGGCCCTCTTCTCCTACAAGACGTCGGTCGCCGGCCTCTCCCTCGAGACCTCCAACGTGCGCATGAACCTCGCCCAGGACGGCTCCATCATGCTGCAGATGGGCGCCACCGAGATCGGCCAGGGCGCCGACACCGTCTTCTCCCAGATGGCCGCCGAGACCGTGGGCGTGCCCACCGAGATGGTGCACATCGTGAGCCAGCAGGACACCGACGTGACGCCCTACGACTCCGGCGCCTACGCCAGCCGCCAGACCTACGTGGCGGGCACGGCCTGCCGCAAGGTGGCCGAGGAGCTGCGCGAGAAGATCCTCGACTACGCCCACTTCCTCTACCCCAAGCACCAGGCCCCCTTCGACATGCGCGACGGCGTCATCTACGACATCGCCGGCAACGAGGTGACCACCATCGCCGACGTCTCCATCCAGTCGTACTACCACCCCACCAACGCCAGGCAGATCGAGGCCCAGGACGGCATCAACGTGCAGGAGAACACCTTCGCCATGGGCGCCTGCTTCGTGGACCTCACGGTGGACATCCCCCTGGCCAAGGTCACGGTCAACGACGTCGTGGAGGTGCACGACTCCGGCGTGATCATCAACCCCAAGACCGCGGAGCAGCAGGTCCACGGCGGCATCGCGCAGTCCGTGGGCATGGCCCTCTCCGAGGAGCTGCTCACCAACCCCAAGGACGGGTCCATCCGCAACAACAACCTGCTCGACTACAAGATCCCCACCATGATGGACCTGCCCGACCTCACGGCCGACTTCGTGGAGACCTACGACCCCACCGGCCCCTACGGCAACAAGGCACTCGGCGAGTGCCCCTGCATCCCCGCGGCCCCCGCGGTGAGGGACGCGATCCTCAACGCCACGGGCGTCAAGTTCTACGAGGCGCCCATGACCCCTCAGAGGCTCTTCGAGGGATTCAAGAAGGAGGGACTGATCTAACCCATGTATGACATCACCTACTTCCACGAGGCAACGAGCGTCCAAGACGCCGTGAAGGCCCTCAGCGAGCACCCCGACGCGAAGGTGATCGCCGGTGGCACGGACGTCCTGGTCCAGATCCGCGAGGGACGCTTCGGGCCCACCGAGCTGGTGTCCATCCACGAGCTGCGCGACGAGCTCTGGGGCGTCACCCTCGACGAGGACGAGACCGTCTGCATCGGCCCCATCACCTGGTTCCACGCCGTCAACCAGGACCCCGTCTGCCAGGAGCGCATCCCGGTGCTCTGCGACGCCTGCGACACCCCCGGCGGCCCGCAGCTGCGCGTCTCCGGCACCATCGGCGGCAACGTGGCCAACGGCATCACCTCGGCCGACACCGCCTCCACGCTCTTCGCCTTCGGCGCTCGCCTCGTGCTCGAGGGCCCGAACGGCCGCCGCACGGTGCCGATCGAGGAGTGGTACGCCGGCCCGGGCAGGACGGTCCGCGAGCACGACGAGCTCCTCGTCTCCATCCAGATCCCCCGCGACCACTACGAGGGCTTCACCGGCGACTACATCAAGTACGGCAAGCGCAACGCCCTCGAGATCGCGACCATGGGCTGCTGCTGTCTCGTGAAGCTCGCCGACGACCACGAGACCATCGAGGACGTCCGCTTCGCCTACGGCGTGGCCGGCCCCACCCCGTGCCGCTCCCACGCGGCCGAGGACGTCGCGCGCGGCAAGACCGTGGCCGAGGCCGCGGAGCTCGTGGGCGACGCCGCCCTGGAGGACCTGCACCCCCGCGACTCCTGGCGCGCCTCCAAGGACTTCCGCATGCAACTGATCAAAGAGATGAGCAAGCGCGCTCTCGTGAACGCCGCCAACAAGGGAGGTTCCAGCGCATCATGGAAATGAAGATCCTGAGCTGCACCGTCAACGGCAAGCCCGTCCAGGTGGGATACGACGTGCGCGAGTGCCTGCTCGACACCCTGCATGACCGCCTCGGCCTCACGTCCGTCAAGCGCGGCTGCGAGGTGGGGGAGTGCGGCGCCTGCACCGTCCTCATCGACGGCGTCGCCACCGACACCTGCCTCTACCTCACCGCTTGGGCCGAGGGCAAGACCATCGAGACGGTCGAGGGCCTCCAGGCCGCCGACGGCACCCTCGACCCTGTCCAGCAGGCCTTCGTGGACGAGTTCGCCGTCCAGTGCGGCTTCTGCATCCCCGGCACCATCATGACGGCCGAGGAGCTCGTGCGCTCCGGCAAGACCTACACCCGCGACGAGATCCGCAAGGCCCTCTCGGGACACCTCTGCCGCTGCACCGGCTACCAGAACATCGTCAACGCCGTGGAGAAGGCCGTGAACCTCGTCAACGGCGTGGTGGGCAAGGACGACGACGCCGCCTGACGGCGGCGGAAGCGACGTGCGGCGCCCCAGGACCTGGCGGGAGAGGGGCGCCGCACGGAAGGCGAGGGACGGTGGTACCGGACGGTCCGACCCCGCGGGGCGCCGTCAGGCCACGTGTACCTCAGCTTCGAGCATATACCCGGACTCCCGCCACAGCACCCGCGTTTCACCCACGTTTTCCCTAAGGGGTAGCCATGGCCATCGGAAAAAGCGTGACGCGCGTCGATGCCTTCGACAAAGTCACCGGCCGTGCCCAGTTCACGGCCGACCTCGTTCCCAACCCGCACCTGGTAGCCAAGGTCGTGAGGTCCACCATAGCCTCGGGCCGGGTCCTGTCCATCGACACCTCGGAGGCCGAGAAGGTCCCCGGCGTGGTGGGCGTCTTCACCTGCTTCGACCCCGACCTCCCTACCTACCAGATCTACACCGCCGGCCACCCGTGGGTGGTCGACCCCGCGCACCGCGGCGACATCGAGGACCGGCACATCCTCGACGCCCGGGTGCGCCAGTACGGCGACAACATCGCGGCCGTCGTGGCCGAGGACGCCGTCGCCGCCGAGCGCGCCGTGCGCGCCGTGAAGGTGGAGTACGAGGAGTACCCCATCATCTTCGACTACGAGGACGCCGTGAACCCGCCGGCGGGCGCCCCGCCCGTCCACGAGGAGTTCCCGGGCAACGTCCAGGCCGAGTGGGACACCCGCACCGACCTCGAGGGGACGGGCTACGGGTCCATCGAGGAGATCCACGCCGACCCGGCCCTCCACCACGGCACCTACACCATGCGCACGCCGCGCCAGCAGCAGGCCCATATCGAGACCTGCCTCTCCTACTGCTACATGGAGGGCGACCGCATCGTCTGCGTGACCTCGACCCAGATCCCCCACATCATCCGGCACTCCATCGGCCTCGCCCTCGAGATCCCCTGGGGCGACGTCCGCGTCATCAAGCCCTGCGTGGGCGGCGGCTTCGGCAACAAGCAGGACGTGCTCTACGAGCCCCTCAACGCCTGGCTCTGCAAGAAGGTCGGCGGCCGCTGCGTGCTGCTCGAGCTCACCCGCGAGGAGGTCTTCGCCTACACGCGGTCGCGCCAGCCCAAGCGCTTCGAGGCCCAGGCCACGTGGGACGACGACATGAACCTCGTGGCACGTTCCTGCGAGGGGTACTCCAACTCCGGCGGCTACGCCAGCCACGGGCAGGCCATCGTCGCCAACGGGCAGGGGTCGTTCCGCTACATGTACTCCGGCCAGGAGAAGGCCTGCTACACCAAGGCGCTCACCTACTACTCCAACCAGTCCACCGCCGGCGCCATGCGCGCCTACGGCGTGCCCGAGAGCACGTGGGCGGCCGAGTGCATGATGGGCGACATCGCCTACGACATGGGCTGGGACGGCGCCGACTTCCGTCTCAGGAACGCCATCAAGCTCGGGTACTCCGACCCGTTCTGGCCCGCCCCCCTCGTCTGCGTCTCCAACGGCCTCCCCGAGTGCGTGGAGCGCGGCAAGGAGCTCATCGGCTGGGACGAGAAGAAGCGCCTCTACGCCGACGAGACCGGCCCCATCCGCCACGGCGTGGGCATGGCCCTGCTCTGCTACAAGTGTTCCGTCGCCGGCCTCGAGCTCGAGACCGCGAGCGCCCGCATGGTGCTGGCGGAGGACGGCTCCGTGATGCTCGAGCTCGGTGCCACCGAGATCGGCCAGGGCTGCGACACGGTCATGTGCCAGATGTGCGCCGACGCCGTCGGCGTGCCCCTGGACGCCGTGCACATCCTGTCCACCCAGGACACCGACGTGAGCCCCTACGGCGCCGGCGCCTACGCGAGCCGCCAGACCTACGTGACGGGCATCGCCATCAAGAAGGTGGCGGCCGAGCTCAGGGAGAAGGTCCTCTCCTACGCCGCGGGCCTCATCCCCGACGGCGTGAACCTCGACCTCAGGGACGGCTGGATCGTGGGCGGGCCCGACCGTGACCGCCCCGAGCGCATCATGAGCCTCGGCGAGCTCTCCTGCACCGCGTACTACTCCCGCACCGACTCCCAGCAGATCAGCGCCGAGGGCACGGCCCAGACCGACCTCAACTCCTTCTGCCTGGGCGCCTCCTTCGTGGAGGTCGAGGTGGACGTCCCCCTCTGCAAGGTGCAGGTCAAGAACGTCGTCCAGGTCCACGACTCCGGCCAGATCATCAACCCGGCCACGGCCGCGGGCCAGGTGCACGGCGGCATCGCCCAGTCCATCGGGTTCGGCCTCTACGAGGAGCTCGTCGAGGACCCGGCCACCGGCCGCACGCTCAACGACAACTTCCTCGACTACAAGGTGCCCACCACCATGGACATCCCCGACCTCACGGCCGACTTCGTGCAGACGTGGGACCCGACCGGGCCCTTCGGCAACAAGTCGCTCGGCGAGCCGCCGGCGATCCCCGCCGCCCCGGCCATCCGCGACGCCATCCTCGACGCCACGGGTGTGAAGCTCTACGAGGCCCCCATGACCCCGCAACGCCTCTTCGAGGGGTTCCGGGAGGCGGGCCTGGTCTGATCCGACCCTCCCATTGCGCCCATAGCACAAATCGCGGGTGCGGTGCGTGGCTTCCCCCTTTTTTCCGTTCGCGGAAGACGAAGGGTCCCCGTGAGGGGAGGAGGGGAATTTGGGGGAAACTGAGGGATATACTCCAACAGGTTCCCCTATTTTTCTCCTAGCACGCACTGCACCCGTTTCTTGTCACCTGTCTACCGGCACCTGGGAAAGGCGGTCGTATGGAAGAAATGCTGCGGATGGAGGGGATCAGCAAGCGCTTCGGGACGTTCTACGCCAATCACGGCGTGAACCTCGACATCAGGCGCGGCGAGGTCCACACGCTCCTCGGAGAGAACGGAGCGGGCAAGTCGACCCTCATGAACATCCTCATCGGGCTCTACCAGCCCACCGAGGGGAAGATCTTCATGGGCGGCGAGGAGGTCCACATCACCTCTCCGGCAGTCGCCGTCGAGCACGGCATCGGCATGGTGCACCAGCACTTCATGCTCATCGAGGCCATGACCGGCTTCGAGAACATCATCCTGGGCTCCAAGGTCAACCCGTCGCCCCTCATCGAGGAGGCCAAGGACAAGAAGGCCATCATGGAGCTGGCCGACCGCTACGGCCTCGAGGTCGACCTCGACCTCCCCGTGAGCGAGATGTCCATCGGCATGCAGCAGCGCGTCGAGATCCTCAAGGTCCTCTACCGCGGCGCCGAGCTGCTCATCCTCGACGAGCCGACGGCGGTCCTGACCGACCAGGAGGTGGAGGGGCTCTTCGAGATCCTCCAGTCGCTCACGGCCGAGGGCAAGTCGGTCATCTTCATCTCCCACAAGATGCGCGAGGTCACCCGCATCTCCGACCGCGTCACGGTGCTCCGCGCCGGCGAGTCGGTGGAGACCCTCGAGATGGCCGACACCAACGGCCAGGAGCTCTCCGACCTCATGATCGGCCACCACTACGTGGAGAGCACCTACGAGAAGGTCGACGGCGACAAGCCGGTCCTCGAGATCAAGGGCGTCTCCTACCACCCCGAGGAGAAGCACGGCGGCCTGAGGAACGTCGACCTCACCGTCCACGCGGGCGAGATCGTGGGCATCGCCGGCATCGACGGCAACGGCCAGTCGCAGCTCGCCGCCCTCGTGGCCGGCCTCATCGCTCCCGAGGACGGCGAGGTGTGGCGCAACGGCGAGCGCGTCGCCGTGTTCTCGCCCGAGGACTTCATCGACCAGGGCCTCGGCAACATCCCCGAGGACCGCAACAAGATGGGCCTCGTGGGCGACATGACCATCGCCCAGAACCTCATCCTCAAGGAGACGGAGTCCGACCGCTTCTCCATCGGCCACGGCCTCTGGCTCAAGTCCGGCGCCATCCAGGAGTACGCCGAGAAGAAGCGCGAGGAGAACGACATCCGCTGCACGTCGGTCAACCAGACGGCGCGCAGCCTCTCCGGCGGCAACCAGCAGAAGGTCATCCTCGCGCGCGAGCTCGACGGCGACCCCGAGGTGCTCGTCGCCGTGTACCCCACCCGCGGCCTCGACATCGGCGCCACCAACTTCATCCACGACTCCATCGTGGCCCAGCGCGACAAGGGGTGCGCGGTCCTGCTCATCTCCGCCGACTTCGACGAGGTCCTCAAGCTCTCCGACCACATCGCGGTGCTGTTCGAGGGCGAGATCATGGGCCAGTACCCGGGCGACAACCCGCCCATCGACCAGATCAGCCTCGCGATGGCAGGAAAGTAGGTGAGACCAAGTGAGTAGATTCACCAAGTTCGGCAAGCGGTACCGCGACAAGACCCTCGGCATCGTCATCCCCATCGTGGCCATCCTCCTGGCCTTCGTCGTGGGCGCCGTCATCATCCTGTGCCTCGGCAAGAACCCCGTGGAGGGCTACGCCCTGCTGTTCTCCGGCGCCCTCGGCAACCCCGGGCGCGTGGCGCAGTCGCTCATGAGCGCGTGCCCGCTGATTTTCACCTCGCTCGCCGTGGCGTTCGCCTACAAGTGCGGCGTCTTCAACCTCGGCGGCGAGGGCCAGTTCATCATGGGCGCCACGGTGACCATGATGGTGCTGCAGGTGACGGGGGCTCAGGGGGTGCCCGGCGTGCTGCTCGGCATCCTCGTCGGCATCGTCGCCGGCGGCGTCTGGGGCCTCCTCCCCGGCGTCATGAAGATCACCCGCGGCCTCAACGAGCTCATCACCACGATCATGCTCAACTACGTGGCCACGCTGTTCATGAACTACATCTACTCGGGCCCGTTCCACGACCCCGACTCCGGCAACCTCCAGACGCCCGCCGTGGCCGACAGCGTGAACCTCATCCGCGTCGACCGCATGCACTTCGGCGTCATCATCGCCGTCCTCATGGCGGTCCTCGTGTGGTACGTCATCTACAAGACGAGCTTCGGCTTCAAGATCCGCGCCGTGGGCATCAACCCCACCGCGGCCCGCGTGGCGGGCTTCCCCGTCAAGCGCCTCGTGCTCCTGTCCTTCATCATCTCCGGCGCCATCGCCGGCTTCGGCGGGTCCGTCGACCTCCTCGGACGCCAGTACCGCCTCATGACGGGCTTCGGTGCCGGGTTCGGATTCTCGGGCGTGGCCATCGCGCTCATCGCCCAGCTCAACCCCATCGGCTCCATGGTTGTGGCACTGTTCTTCGGCATGCTCACCACCGGCGCCTCCTCCATGCAGGTGGGCATCATGGTCCCCTCGGCCATCCTCGACATCATCCGCGCCCTGATCATCATCTTCGCGGTGTCCGGCATGGCCCTCATGAAGCTCCCCACCTTCAAGAACCTGCTCAACCGTCGCCCCATGGACCAGGAGGGTCTCGTTCCCCCGGCCTCCGGTGACCAGAACGTGGAGGTGAGCGAGTAATGGAAGCCTTCCTCGGTTCCATGCCAGACGTGCTGGCGACGACCATCCGCATGACCGTGCCCCTGCTCTTCGTGGCCCTGGGCGAGCTCTTCTCCGAGCGTGCCGGCCTCGTGAACATCGGCCTCGACGGCCTCATGACCATCGGCGCCTTCACCGGCTTCGTCGTGGGGTACCAGACCGGCAACCTCTGGCTCGGCGTGCTCTGCGGCGCCGTGGCGGGCATCGCGGTGAACATGGTCTACGCCTTCTGCACCGTCTCCCTGCGCGTCGACCAGACGGTGACGGGCATGGCCATCAACATCCTGGCGCCCGGCATAGCCACCTTCGCCTACAAGGTGATCTTCGGCGACGGCTCCACCCTCGTACAGGGCACCACCATGGACAAGCTGGCCATCCCCGGCCTCTCGGCCATCCCGTTCGTGGGCGACATCCTGTTCAACCAGACGCTCCTGGCGTACCTCGCCTACATCGCCGTGCCCCTGTGCTGGTTCTACTTCGCCCGTACCCGCGGCGGCCTCAACTTCCGCTCCGTGGGCGAGAACCCGCAGGCCGCGGAGACCCTGGGCATCGACGCCATCAAGACCAAGTACCTCGCCTCGGTGGTCTGCGGCGCCCTCGCCGGCATCGGCGGCGCCTTCCTGACCCTCTGCTACACGAGCACCTACGCCACCGGCGTGGTGGCCGGCCGCGGCTTCATCGCCCTGGCCGCGGTGATCTTCGGCCGCTGGAGCTCGGTGGGCATCCTCGGCGCCACGCTGCTCTTCGGCTTCTTCGACGCCGTGCAGATCGCGCTGCAGGTCTCCGCGCCCACGGTCCCGTACCAGTTCTTCGCCATGATCCCCTACGTCTTCACCATCGTCGCCCTGTTCTTCTTCAACGCCCAGAAGGGTGGCCCCAAGGCCAACGGAAAACCCTACTTCCGAGAGGAACGCTGACCCACAGGTCCCAAGGGGCCCTGTGGCCAGGGCCCAGGAGAGTGCCCCGCACAAGAGGGGTGCGCAGAGAAAGGTGTGTCTATGAAGAACGTCAAGAAATGGCTCGCGCTGTTCATGTGCTCCATGCTCGCCGTGGTGTGCGTGGCAGGCCTCACCGCCTGCGGCGGCTCCGGCGACTCCGGCTCCGGTGACTCCGGCACCGAGGGCGGCGGCTCCGGCAAGAAGGTCGCCATGATCCTCGACGGCCCCGTGAACGACGGCGGCTGGGGCGCCTCCTGCTACGACGCCATGGTCCAGGCTGCCAAGGACCACGGCTGGGAGACCGCCTACACCGAGAACGTCGCCCAGGCCGACTGGACCACCACCATGCAGGACTACGTCGACCAGGGCTACGACCTCGTCATCGCCCCGGGCAACCAGTACACCGCCTCCGTCGAGGACTGCGCCAAGTCCAACCCCGACGCCAAGTTCTGCATCTTCAACGACCAGGTCGACGACTACGACAACATCGAGTGCACCATGCCCGACACCGTGCAGATCGGCCAGATCGCCGGCATCATGGCGGGCCTGACCTCCAAGACCAACAACATCGGCTTCATCGGCGCCATGGAGCTCGACACCACCCTCAACAAGATCAAGGGCTACACCGAGGCCGCCCAGAAGATCAACCCCGAGATCAAGGTGACCACGGCCTACTCCAACAGCTTCTCCGACGCCGCCAAGGGCAAGGAGCTGGCCACCACGATGATCAACTCCAACAACGTCGACGTCATGTTCGGTGACGCCTCCATCGTCGACACCGGCGCCCGCGAGGCCCTCAAGGAGGCCGGCGCCGGGCACTTCGACATCGGCCAGCCCGGCGACATCACTGACACCGACCCCGAGCTCATCCTCGTCTCTGTGGTCACCGACAACGTCAAGATGACCAACCAGGTCATGGACGACGTGGAGAGCGGCTCCTTCGGCAAGAAGACCATCAAGGGCGACCTCTCCAACGGCGGCGTGTACGCCGGCGCCGTGTCCGACAAGATCGTGGACGCCGACACCAAGGCCAAGTTCGAGGACTACGTGGCCCAGCTCAAGGACGGCAAGTTCTAGCGCCGGGGCCCCATACGCCCGATTCACGCGTTGCCCCGAGGAGGGCCCCGGGTGCGGACCCGGGGCCCTCCCGTTTTGTCCCGACGGTGGGCACGGCAGAGCGAAACCCCCCGCTCACAGACCCTGAACGACCGTCTACCGGTAAACGGGCGCCGGAAGGGGGAGACCGGGGGATGAGCCTTGCAACCCCCCTTGAACAGACTATAGTTGAGATGACCAAACAAAAAGTTTGGCTCCCAAAAGGAACGTGTGAGTCCAGTACCAGGGAAGGGAATGTCCATGCAGCTGCCGGAGATGAAGTGGGTCCTCAACCAGTGCCCCAAGAGCGAGGACGCGAACCTGCCCATCATGTCGCTCGATAACGTGGCCGCGGCCCGTGCCTTCCACGAGGGCTTCCCGCAGTACTCCGTGACGCCCCTTGCCGACCTCGAGGGCATGGCCGCCCGCCTGGGCCTCGGCGGCCTCTACGTCAAGGACGAGAGCTACCGCTTCGGCCTCAACGCCTTCAAGGTCCTCGGCGGCTCGTTCGCCATGGCCCGCTACATCGCGCAGCAGACCGGCCGCGACATCGCCGACACCACCTTCGACTACCTCACCGGCGACGAGCTCCAGAAGGACTTCGGGCAGGCCACCTTCTTCACCGCCACCGACGGCAACCACGGTCGCGGCGTCGCCTGGGCGGCCAACCGGCTCGGCCAGAAGGCCGTCGTGCACATGCCGAAGGGCTCCACGCAGACCCGCCTCGAGAACATCGCCAAGGAGGGCGCCGAGGTCACCATCGAGGAGCTCAACTACGACGACTGCGTGCGCCTGGCGGCCAAGGAGGCCGACGAGACCGAGCACGGCGTCATCGTCCAGGACACCGCCTGGGACGGCTACGAGGAGATTCCCTCCTGGATCATGCAGGGCTACGGCACCATGAGCTCCGAGGCCGCCGAGCAGCTCCGCGCCCTCGAGGTCAACCGTCCCACCCACGTGTTCGTCCAGGCCGGCGTGGGCTCGCTCG
>ERZ808035.403-NODE-403-length-41913-cov-14.437494_pt1 | contig 41913 bp, 37 predicted proteins | sample MGYA00380189_ERZ808035 | MGnify/ENA primary metagenome ERZ808035 (study PRJEB31490, sample SAMN06133407) | mouse gut metagenome | isolation source: M5_1 | host: mice | place: China: Chengdu | collected 2015-05 ...
GATACTTGAAAAGGTATTGAGATAAATAACAAAAATATATCGGGAGATATATTGACAAATTTCAAATTTTGAGATAGGAGGATATAAAGAAAACGCCTAAGCGAAGTGTTTCAAAAACAGAAAGCATTCGTTTTGACGAAGCGGCGGAATTGTTAGGAGAAGACGGCGTCGCAGCGATTGCGAATACAATGGCGATGTTCAGAAAAATAAATTAGAAATATATGTTTTTAATAATGGCATCACGCTCAGAATCATTTTACAGAGATTTGATTTCATTTTTACCTCATCATGGTAGTTAAAGAAATCTTTTTATTTTAAAATATCTTTGCACGACGCAGAGAAAGAATCAAGTGTCTGCAAGTTACCGCATAACCGTGTTGGCCTATATCTGCAAATTAGATATCAACATTGGAGTGTGCATAATAGGACAAATATCAATGCGGGTTTAAAATGTAAGAGGAGACAGGAAAATGAAACGAATTTATCTAAAGAAAGCTGTCGGTCTTTGTATGGGGATGCTGTTACTATTGACTTTCTTTTGCTTGCAGGTATCAGCGGCAGAAGGGATCGTGGAAGCTCCAAAAACAATATCTCTTGAAGAAGATCAGACAGAAGTAACTTTGAAATTGAGTGTAACAACCGATGAGTCTTATGCCGGATTGGAATTCGGTTTGGAATGTCCGGCCGGTGTATCAGTCAAATCTGTAACCTATGATGTTGAAAATGCATATACAGCATCACCCACAGAAGCCAGAGGATTTACTTGGTTCAGCTTTTTTGCCGGAGACAATATTTTTTCCGGGAAAGCTACGGCGACTATTGTTTTGAACTGCAATACCACTGGTACTGCCACGGTAACGCTGCGTCACTTAAATTTGATGACTAAAGCAAATGCGAAAGTAGAAACATCCCGTTTAGATCCGAATACAGAAATTGTGCTGCAAAGAAATGGGGGCGTAACAAAGCCACAAGAAGATCCATCTGATACGACCGACAATGCCGGTAACACTAACAATAACGATAATCAAGAATCTGCTGAAAATCAAAACAAATTCCCGGAAAATGCTTCCGGTTCAAATACATCTAATAATGAAACAACGGTAACCTCTCCTGAGACCGGAGATTCTGCCACAATAGTCCCTGCTCTTGTCGGAGTAATTGTTTCGGCAGCAACGCTTCTGGTTTTAACCGGTGCCTTTGTTAATAAAAAGAAGAGTAGAAAGGATTAACTAACTCATGAATTTCAAAAAAACCGTATCTATGCTTATGGCGGGCATACTGACGCTGAGCGCTATGTCAGTATCTGCTTCGGCTGCATCTCTCGGTCAGAGTGATTTGACTCCGATTGTTGCCGCAGAGCAGCCAGGTGTGACAGACAAAACTCCACGGCAGCTCAATATCCATATGGGAGATGATGCCTCAACATCGGTGAACATTACCTATACGACCGCTGCCGACTGCGAATCAGTTATAACAGTAAAGAAACAAGGCAGTGCCGATGCTCCGTTGACTTTTCAAGGAACAAGCGATTTCGGACAGGCAAACAAATGCTTCCACGCCATTGCTATAACCGGACTGGAGCCTGGTACTACATATGAATACACAGTAGGAGAAGGAAGCGACACAAAGATCGGTAAATTTAAAACCGCTCCCGAAAAAGGAAGTACTGATACTTTTAAATTCGCATATATCGCAGACACACAGGTTTCCAATGCAAGCAATGCTAAGGCTTTGGGCGCAACATTGGCAGAAGTAAACAAGATTGAAGGTTTGGATTTTGTATACCTTGCAGGAGATACTACTGATACCGCTACAAATGAAAATCAGTGGGAATGGCTCTTTAATAATGACGGTGCTTTCCCGACCGGCGGTGAGGATATGTTTTCAAATAATACCGTCGCAGTTGTACAGGGTAATCACGACAACAACACCCTGAACCGCCACATCAATGCCCCTGCGCAGGCAGGAAATATTGTATACTCATTTGATTACGGTCCGGCTAAATTCATTATGCTGAATTTAGAGGCAGCAAAAAATGATTCTGACGCCCGTGCAAAGCAGGAAGAACTCCTGCGTGCTCAGGTAGCCGAGGCAAAATCGAACGGTCAATGGACACTGGTTGGTTTCCATAAATCGCTTTATACCGGCGCTTCTCATATCACCGACTCAGATGTTACAGCTGCGAGAAAATTTTGGGGTCCCATCTTTGCTGAGTTAGATGTTGATGTAGTTATGCAGGGACATGACCATGTGTACTCACGCGGTTTTGTAAATGCTGATGGTACAAAAGCTGACCGTGTAGTTGATGAAAATGGCAAAGTTAAGAATCCTGAGAATGCACCGTTATATATGGTAGGCGGTCACGCAGGCGGTTTGAAGTGGTATTCAAAAAAGAACTATACGGTTTCCGCAGGTGATCCTCTGACAGCTGGATACGCATTTCTTGATGTCAACTCCACTGATGGCAAAGACGGTAAAGCAGGAAGCGATGTTCTGCAGGAGCAGGTTATAGTAGAAATAGAGATGTCCAACGATTCATTCACTCTAAATACCTATATGTTCAAATATGATACAAATACAGATACCATCACAACTCCCAAATATTTATACGACACTCTGACAGTAACCCGTGATGTAATGGAGGCTGATTTGACCGGTTCCGAGGAAGTGGTGCTTGAAAATGGTGATACTGCAGCATACAACATATCCGTGAGCAATTTTAAAAACACCAATGTGTTCCAGGCAGAGGTAACCTACGATGCAAATGTACTTGAATTTGTATCGGCTGAAAGCAAACTTGACGGTACGATCTTTACTCGCTCCAATGAATCAGAAGGCAAGGTCAGTCTGCTGATCGGAACAAACAAGTTGATTACAAGCACTGATCCCACAAATATTATCACATTTAATTTCAAAGTAAAAGAAACCGCTTCAGTTAGCGATACTGTAGTAAACCTCAGTAAAATTTCAACAGCCCAGGCTAGAATTGATGAGGCAACCGGTGAAGTTAATGACGCCTCTGTTGTAAATCCCAATGCCGGAGAAAGATCGGTAGTAACCGGCATATACTCATACAAAATAGCTTCAGATATTAACAGAGACGGTATTGTAAATCTTGCTGACCTGTCCATTGCACTGGCAAACTATCAGTCTACGGTGAAACCCTCTTGCGATATCGATCGCAGCGGTGTTGTTGATACAGCTGACTTCATCATTATTGCTGACTATATGGCAGCGTAACCAAACAAAGGATATATAATCACTGACGGGGAGGGGATATTTGTTCCCTCCCTTCTTTACTGAAACGATGAAAGCGAGAGAGCGTATGAAAAAGTGTAAGTGGGTAAAAATAGGCTGCTTGGTATTGTTGAGCGCTGTTTTTATAGGTTTTGTAATATATTTTAATACAACGCTGCATTTCCCAAAGCCCGGAGATGCTGAAATCGGCATTACATATGCCAAGGCGCGGGTAGTGTCAATAGATCAAGAAGATATTGGACCCGATCCTGACTTTAATTATATCCGTATCGGAAAGCAATGGCTGACACTTGAAATTTTGTCGGGAGATCAAAAGGGGCATACTACTACAGCGATTAACTATATTGAACGGGTAAATAATCGCCCGGCAGTGGTGGGAACCAATATGATTATTTCCTCTTATGACGGATTTATCACTACTATGATCGTTAACTACAATCGAGAGGCATCAATATATATGATAGCAGCATTGTTTTTCGCGGCGGTACTTCTGATTGGTAGAAAAAAAGGCCTTAAATCCATTGCCGGACTGTTATTTACTTTGATGGGCGTGTTCTTTTTGTTCATTCCGATGATTCTTCGAGGGGTGGAGCCTATTATAGCTGCTATCATTGTTGTTATCCTTTCTGCGGTTGTCTCACTGACAGTACTAAATGGTTTGTGTAAAAAGACATTGATTGCCGCTGTTAGCTGTATTATATGTACTTTGCTTGCCGGTGGAATCGGATACCTTACCGGTCAAATTTCTCACATTTCTACACTGAATACCGGTGAAGCGGAGTTGTTGCTTTTCATATCAAACGATACAGCGCTGGAAATTAAGAATCTATTGTTTGCCGGAATTTTAATTGCAGCACTGGGAGCAGTTATGGATACCAGTATGTCACTTGCCTCGTCGCTTGTTGAGATGAAAGAAATCAATCCTTCCTTAACCCGCAGTCAATTGTTCCGATCGGGAATGAATATAGGAAAAGATGTTATGGGAACTATGACCAATACCTTGATTCTCGCCTTTACAGGTAGTAGCATTAACACTCTGTTGGTTTACTTTATGTATGGACTGCCGTATATCGGATTTATAAATTTGGATCTGATAGTTATTGAAATTGTAAAAGGACTTTCTGGTAGTTTAGCGGTTGTGCTTTCCATTCCTATTACTACACTGCTCGGTTCTCGAATTCTGACAGCCGATCGCAAAAGTGGATTTATTAAAATCTTTAAATAATTATCGCATATGCATATCTGGATGAAATCGTTTTTCATTTTACCTCGATTTTACAATGCCATGATAACGAATTTGATGTTTCGACGGTATAATGAGACCGTAATCAAAAAGATTATCAAAAACACAAAGGAGACTTTGATTATGAAAACAAAAAAATTAGTAGCATTTGCACTCGCCGCAGTCTGTGTCATGGCCATGTTTGCAGGATGTGGAAAACAATCCGGTACTAATGTGACCGGAACGGTTGCAACAGACGGCTCAACCTCTATGGAAAAGGTGATTGGTTCGTTGAAAGAAACATTCGAGGCGGATAACAAAGGAATTAACGTTACATACAACCCTACAGGTTCGGGTTCAGGTATTACAGCGGTTGCAGAAGGACGCTGTGATATCGGTCTTTCCAGCCGTGATCTGAAGGACGAGGAAAAAGCAAAAGGACTCACGGGAACCGTTCTTGCCTATGACGGCATTGCCATTATCGTAAATCCCGAAAATCCTGTTTCAGATCTTACCCTTGAAGATATCGCTAAGATATACACCGGTGAGATCGCAAACTGGAAAGAAGTCGGAGGCAACGACGCTGAAATCGTGCTGATCGGCAGAGAATCCGGAAGTGGCACCCGCGATGGTTTTGAGTCTATTACGAAAACTGCGGAAAAATGTAAGTACCGTCAAGAGCTGACCTCCACGGGCGATGTTATTACTACGGTTGCCGGAAACCCTGCCGCTGTTGGTTATGCTTCTCTCGCTTCCGTAAAAGACAGTGTGAAAGCACTTAAAGTCGGTGGCGTAGCACCGAGCGAAGCGACGATCAAAGACGGAAGCTACAAAGTACAGCGTAACTTCGTATTGGTTACAAAAACAGACAGTAAGCTGTCTGATGCAGCACAGAAATTCTTTGACTACATCACATCGTCCGACGCCTCGGAAGTTATCAGAAATGCGGGAGCCGTACCTGTAAAATAAAAGCACCTGAAAGCGGCGGCTGTAAAATGCCGCCGCTTTTCACACATTGAAAGGAATGCAGTGATGAAGAAAAAAAGAGTATTTGAAAATATAATACACGGCATATTCCTGATGCTCGGTCTGGTCACGGTAGGATTTGTTCTGCTTATCACGGTTTATCTTATTCTGTCAGGTATTCCCGCTATCCGTGAGATCGGCATTTTGAAGTTTCTTTTCGGAAAGGAATGGGCTTCGACGGCGGCGGAGCCTTCCTATGGAATTTTACCGTTTATTCTGACAAGCGTTTATGGTACGGCAGGCGCAATACTTATCGGTGTTCCAATCGGTTTCCTAACTTCCGTATATCTTGCAAAGCTTGCTCCTAAAAAGGTAAAAACGGTAATGGAATCCGCAGTCAGTCTGCTTGCCGGTATTCCCTCAGTCGTATATGGTCTTGTAGGAATGATCGTGTTGGTTCCGGCTATCTGTAGGCTGCTCCATATTCCTGACGGAGCGAGTCTGTTTGCTGCGATTATTGTTTTATCGGTGATGATCTTGCCCTCCATTATCAAGGTGTCCCTAACGGCGCTTGAAGCAGTACCGCAGGAATATGAGAACGCCTCTTTAGCGCTTGGAGCAACACCGGTTGAAACCTATTTCCGTGTATCTGTACCTGCAGCAAAGAGCGGAATTGCGGCGGCTGTCGTACTTGGCGTGGGGCGGGCAATCGGAGAAGCGATGGCGGTGATGATGGTCGCCGGCAATGTAGCCAATATGCCGTCTCTGTTCGGGAGTGTGCGTTTTTTGACAACGGCGATTGCTTCTGAAATGTCCTATTCGGGCGGATTGCAGCGCCAGGCGCTTTTCTCCATAGCGCTTGTACTGTTCCTGTTTATTATGATGATTAACGCTGCGCTGAACTTCTTTTTGAAGCGGAATAAGGAGGGCTGATATGAGAGGGAAAAGAAAAGGTTATATCCTTATAATGAAGCTTGTGATGTGGCTTTCTGTGGGAATCACGGCGACACTCGTGCTGTTTTTGGTGGGATATATTCTGTTCAAGGGAGTCCCGCACATCACATGGGTGCTGCTTTCCACAAAGCCAAGCTACCTTTCGGGACGAATCGGAATCCTGCCGGATGTTCTGAACACGCTGTACATTATCGTCGCCACTTTATTATTTGTAATCCCACTCGGCGTCGGAGCGGCAATTTATCTGACGGAATATGCAAAGAATAAACGGCTTGTCAGTATGATCGAATACGCTGCTGAAACGCTTTCAGGCATTCCTTCTATCATATACGGACTTGTGGGTATGCTGTTCTTCTGTCAGTTTTTGAATATGCAGACCTCATTGCTCGCCGGCGCTCTCACCCTTGTAATCATGAATCTGCCAACGGTTATGCGCACCACACAGGAAAGTCTGAAAACCGTGCCGCAGAGCTATCGTGAGGGTGCATTCGGACTCGGTGCAGGCAAATGGCGAGTCATCCGAACCGTCGTACTTCCCGGATGTGTGGACGGTGTTATCACAGGCTGTATTCTTTCTGTGGGCAGAATTCTCGGTGAATCGGCGGCTCTGCTTTTCACTGCGGGCTTGGCGCATGATTTGTACGGATTGTTTGAGGGACTCGGCAGTTCAGGCAGTACGCTGACCGTTGCACTGTATTTTTACGCAAAAGAGCAAGGCGAATTTGAAGTAGCCTTTGCCATCGCCGCTATCTTAATGATTATGACACTGATCATCAATTTTGCCGCAGCGCTTGTCGGCCGTTATTTCACAAAAAGGAGAAGCCTATGAAGCCTATTATAACAGTAAAAGACCTGTGCTTATGGTACGGAAAATCACAGGCACTGAAAAACATCAATATGGATGTTCCCGAAAAAAGCATTACCGCATTGATCGGCCCATCCGGCTGCGGGAAATCTACATTTCTGAAAACGCTCAACCGAATGAATGATCTGATACCCGATGTCAAAATCACTGGTGAGGTATTCTATAACGATCAAAACATCTACGCCGGTGCAGTCGATGTGAACGAGCTTCGGAAAAATATCGGTATGGTATTTCAGAAGCCGAATCCGTTTCCCATGAGTATTTACGACAACATTGCATACGGCCCGCGCACTCACGGTATCAGAAGTAAGATAAAACTGGACGATATTGTAGAACGCTCTCTGCGCGACGCCGCTATTTGGGAGGAAGTAAAAGACAGACTGAAAAAGAACGCTTTGGGACTTTCAGGCGGTCAGCAGCAGCGCCTTTGTATTGCCCGTGCGCTTGCGGTAGAGCCGCAGATACTTTTGATGGATGAGCCAACTTCGGCGCTCGACCCGATCTCTACTTCCCATATTGAGGAACTGGCAATGAAGCTGAAAGAAAAATATACCATTGTTATCGTAACGCACAATATGCAGCAAGCAGTCCGTATCTCGGATAACACCGCTTTCTTTCTTTTGGGAGATTTGGTTGAATTTTCTGAGACAGAAGCAATGTTCTCACAGCCGAAAGATAAACGCACAGAGGATTATATTACGGGGAGGTTTGGTTAAATGAGGTCTAAATTTGATGAACAGTTGGAGCTTTTACACAAGGAACTGATCCAGATGGGAGCGCTTTGCGAAAACGCTATTGCAATGGCAGCAAAAGCGCTGGCGGAAGGCAATGCAAAAATTGCCGGAAAGGTTCCGGAGTTATCTGAGGAGATAGATCAAAAAGAGCGGGATATCGAGGCAATGTGTATGAAGCTGCTTCTACAGCAACAGCCGGTGGCAAAGGATCTGCGTGTGATCTCCTCCGCACTGAAAATGGTAACGGACATGGAGCGTATTGGAGATAATTCGGGAGATATTGCCGAAATTGTAACGATGGCGAATATTTCCGCCGCTGACAATACCCTGTCTATTCAGGATATGGCAAGAGCCACAATAAAGATGGTAACGGACAGTATTGACGCTTTTGTTAAGCAGGATGTCAAGCTGGCAACATCGGTAATTGCCTATGACGATGTGGTGGACAGATATTTTGACGAGATCAAAACCAATCTGATTGCGAAGTTTGGAGATTCCGAATCAGACGGAGAAACGGTACTTGACCTTTTAATGATAGCAAAATATTTTGAGCGTATGGGAGATCATGCGGCGGAGACTGCCAAATGGGTGCTGTTCTCCATTACGGGCAATAAGGAATGATAAATGATAGTACGGCGAGAAACTATGGCTTCTCGCCGTTTATCTTTTGGTACAAATAAATTACATGGATTTTACGGAACTGTGATTACAGAATTTACAGCAAAAAAGTATAATGAAAGTGTTCAAAAGGAGAGCAGATATGAGAAAAAAGATTCTTTTGTTTATTATCGTTGCATTAGCGATTATTGGCGTTATAGTATATATAAATATGAATTCAGATGATAATATGGGAGGAATTCGATATACACCTGACAGCCAAGAACCGTGGAATGAACATTTGGAGGGCGATAACGGTTCCGGCGGAATCAAAATACCCGGCTTTGGAAAACTGTACTTCCAATCGGGTACCAAAAAAGTTCAAATGACACTGGCAAATCCGAGCGATAATGATTGCTATTTTATATATACGCTTCATCTGAATGATCCGGACGGCGAAATAATTTATACGTCGGATAAAGTAGCCCCGGGCATGGCGCTGTACGACTTGACCATTATCCGTCCATTGGATGTAGGCGAATACACAATGTATATTCATGTTGCACCCTATAGCTCTGATGGCAAACAGCTTAATGCAGCGCTTCTAAAGGCTCCGCTTACAGTAATGGGTAACTGATTTGATCTTATTGCCGGCCGGCTTGAGATATATACTAAATTTCATATTCTTTTTTGGAGGACAAACTTTTATGAAAAGCAAAAAAATCATTGTAACTATGTTGGCAGTATGCGCCTTAGTGACTACTTCTGCAATCTCTGCATCTGCGGCAAGTATCGATCAGAACAGTCCAGAAAGTATCGGTACGGAATGGACTTTTGAATTGAAGAACGATCCTACATATACCGTTACTATCCCTTCTGCCGTAACGCTTTCCAAGAACGGCACACAGGTGGATATTACTGCCGAGAATGTTGCAAATCTTGACTGTCAGCGCATTTCCGTTACGATTGCGGGAACGGACGCATACAGGAATCAGATGGTGCTGGAGGGCAAGGATTCAAGAGGTATCAGCAGATCACTTCGCTATTCAATTACCACGTCTGACGGAGAGTACATTGAGACAACCTTAAATACAACTGCTGTAGGTAAGGAACTTGCCTCTTTTACAGAGGATGGTACGGTATCCTTTACAGCAGCACCGATTATCGCAGCCGCTTCCACCAAGGGTGTTACCTATACCGGCAGCATGACCTACGGAATTGAGCTGGTTGACATTGCGCAGCAGTAAGAAAAAAATATTGCTCTCCTTGATAGTGATATTTGTATTTGCTATCAGTGCAACTGCTCCTGTGTCTGCCGAGAGCGGTACGATGTTTACCTTTACTCTGGAGGATAAAGACAGTTATCTTGAAACCGAAACACCTGCGCCGGATACAACTCCGAGTACTGATAATAACGACCATTCAAGCGGAACTATACCGCCATCTCCTCAAACCGGGGATGAATCACTACTGATTTATTGGAGCGTATTGGTATTCAGCGCAGGGGGTATACTTGCAATATTATATTTCGGCAAATCGAGAAGAGCTGAAAAATGAAATGACTTATCCAAGCAGGCGGTGTGAAAGCTCTGACTTTTACACCGCTTGTTCGTAAATTTTCAAAGGCGTTTGACCCACAGTGTTGAAAAATACGTTTTTTTGTACTATTATTATTTTGGATAATTGTACATTGTTGTAAGGTGAAATCATGTGGTTGATAATGGCTGTTTTTTCTGCATTTTTTGCAGGAGTGACTTCTATCCTTGCAAAGTGCGGCATTAGAAAAACGGATTCCGATATAGCAACGGCACTGCGGACTGTGGTTATGCTGCTGTTTTCCTGGGTTATGGTGCTGATAGTCGGTTCTGCAAAAACAATATCGGATATTGATATAAAATCATTTGTTTTTTTAATACTGTCAGGACTTGCAACCGGCGCATCGTGGATTTGCTATTTCAAAGCATTGTCTATGGGAGATGTCAACAAGGTTGTGCCGGTTGATAAATCAAGCACTGTTCTTTCGGTACTGCTTGCGATCATTTTATTTGGCGAGACAAGTTATCTTGCGGTCAAGCTGCTCGGTACGGCAATTCTTGCTGCCGGAATTTTTCTGATGATCGAGCAAAAAGAAGTGCAAAGCAGGTCAATACAAAAAGGCTGGATGCTCTATGCTATACTGTCCGCAGTATTTGCCGCTCTTACCTCTATTCTCGCAAAAGTCGGTATATCTGGCGTAGAATCCAATCTCGGTACAGCGATACGCACAGGTGTTGTGCTTATTATGGCATGGCTAATCGTCCTGACGAAAGGCAAGCAGAAAGAAATCAAAGAGATCGGCAAAAAGGAACTTGCTTTTATTGCCCTTTCCGGACTTGCGACCGGGGCGTCGTGGCTCTGCTATTACTATGCAATTCAGAACGGTGTTGTCAGTGTAGTCGTACCGATTGACAAATTGAGTATTCTTGTTACGGTCGCATTCTCCTATTTTGTGTTTAAGGAAAAACTTAGTAAAAAAGCGTTTACCGGTCTTTGTCTTATGCTTTGCGGGACGCTGGCAATGGCAATATGGACATAGGACTTTACACCGATTTTACAATATTAAGATAACCGATTTGACCTTGTTTTGATAGAATAGTGGCAAAGCGATACATAGAAACATGGAGGAGGTAGTGTAAAAGATGATCTATTGCGTGGAGGACGATCAGGCGATCCGTGATTTAATGATATATGCCCTGAATTCTGCTGGATTTGAAGCAACAGGATTTGAGGACGGAAAAGCTTTCTTTTCCGCTTTTGAAAAGAAGCTGCCCGAGCTTATCATGCTTGATATTATGCTTCCGGGAGAGGACGGCATTGCGATATTAAAAAAGCTGCGCGGCAATTCTGCTACAGCGGATATTCCGGTCATTATGGCGACAGCCAAAGGTACAGAATATGATAAGGTAATCGGTCTTGATTTAGGAGCGGATGATTACCTTGCTAAGCCATTCGGTATGATGGAGATGGTGTCGCGCGTAAAGGCAGTATTGCGCCGTTCGGTCGCAAAAGATACTTTTAAGGTTTTGTATGTGGGTAAATTAGAACTGAATATGAGTAATCATACTGTTTTTGCCGATGGTGAGCGTATCGACCTCACCTTGAAAGAATATGGACTACTTCGACTGTTTATGGAAAACCTCGGCAGAGTTTTTACACGCGACCAACTTCTTGAACAAATTTGGGACGCAGATTATGTCGGAGAAACAAGAACGGTTGATGTTCATATCGGTACGCTTCGCACAAAGCTCGGTAAATGCGGTGAGTATATTGAGACGGTTCGCGGCGTGGGCTACCGGATGGAGACGAGGCTATGACAAAAAGAATTTTTCGTACAGTATTTATCGTAGCAATCAGTGTATTACTTGCTTCTGTTATTCTATTCATTGGCGTGCTTTATGATTATTTTACCGGTGTTCAGTACCGTCAGCTTAAAATGCAGACCGATCTTGCCGCGCAGGGCGTTGTCAGCGATGGAATTGAATATTTCGACGGACTGGATGTAAAGAATTACCGCATCACGTGGATCGGGGCAGACGGAAGCGTACTCTATGACAGTGTTTCTGACGCAGATGAAATGGAAAACCACTTTGAGCGTGAGGAAGTAAAAGAAGCGCTTGCCGAGGGATACGGTGAAAGCTCGCGCTATTCATCGACCATGACTGAGCGCTATCTTTACAGCGCCAAACGGTTGACAGATGGAACAGTGATCCGACTTTCTGTTACCCAAAACTCAATGTGGGTGCTGACACTTGGTATGCTTCAGCCGATCCTCGCTATCCTTGCTGCGGCAATCGTTCTGTCGATCATACTCGCATCTCGTTTGTCAAAAAACATTGTCAAACCACTGAACGAATTGAATCTTGACGATCCGCTGAGCAATGACGGATATGATGAGCTTGCTCCCCTGCTTCGTCGTATTGATACACAGCAGCGGCAAATACTGCGGCAAAAGAATGAACTGAAACGCAAACAAAGCGAATTTGACACGGTAACAAGGAGCATGGCGGAGGGAATCATCCTTCTGAATCAAAAAGGCATTATCCTGAGTATAAACCGAGCAGCGGCAGAATTATTTGAAACAGACTCCTTTGCTGTCGGAAAGGACATCCTTTCTGTTAATCGCAGCTTAGAACTTAGTGAGCTTCTTCGTAAGTCAGAGAACGGAAGTCGTGCCGAAACGGTTATGGATTTTGGTGCGGCAAAATATCAAGTAGATGTAAGTCCGGTGTTATCAAACGACGAAGCGGCAGGTACGGTGATTCTGCTTATGGATGTTACTGAAAAAGAAAAAACAGAGCAGATGCGCCGTGAATTTACTGCAAATGTATCTCATGAACTGAAAACCCCCCTGCAAACGATTTCCGGCTGTGCGGAGCTTCTGGCGAACGGTATTGTAAAACAGGAGGACATTTCAAAATTCGGGGCGCAAATCTATACAGATGCCGGACGCATGATCCGTCTGGTCGAGGATATTATTAAGCTGTCTCACTTGGATGAAGGGGCAAATGATATGCAGCGAGAAACTGTGGATATGGTATTTCTCGCAGAAAACACGATCCGAAGCTTACGACCGGAAGCAGAAGCGGCAGGTGTCACTCTTTCTCTCAGCGGAAGCGGAAGCTCTGCAAAACTGTACGGTATACCGCAGTTGCTTAGTGGAATCATTTTCAATCTTTGCGATAATGCCATAAAATATAACCGAGAAAACGGCTCGGTAAAAGTAGATATTACGGATAGGGATAACGAAGTTATTCTTACTGTTGCCGACACGGGAATCGGTATTCCGGCAGAACATCAGGAACGGATTTTTGAACGCTTTTATTGTGTTGATAAGAGTCATTCCAAAGAAATCGGCGGTACGGGACTTGGTCTTTCCATCGTCAAGCACGCTGCGAGACTTCACGATGCGACTATTGAACTTCACAGTGTCCCCGGCGAAGGCACAATTATCACGGTAAAATTTCCGAAAAATAAATAACGGAGTAATTGAATGGAGAAATTAAGAGAGAAAAAAGGCTTTATCTGTGATATGGACGGCGTTATCTATCACGGGAACAGACTTCTTGGCGGAGTAAAGGAATTCGTAGCTTGATAATAATCATTTATGTTGGTTCAAAACAAATTTGCCTAGTATCTGGCAATAAAATGGCAATATTTTGTGGTTATTCAGCGAATAAAAATTTTATTTTATAACGTATATAAAGAAGCCTTACTGATTTTCAGAAGTAAAAAGCTGAATATCGGTAAAGTTTTTCACAAGGTAGTCTCTCAATTCCTGAGAGAGCACTTTGACACGTTTCTGGTAAGTATCCAATGCCTACCGGGCCATAAAGTACCAGATTTCTCTTTCCAGGAATAAACTTGCTCTGAGTATCTGAGCGTAGAAATCTTCTTTCATCTTCGGCGTCATCATAATACTGCGCTTCCCCTCTTCAGGAATGCTTCGTCATACGCTTCGAGTGACGGGCCAGCCTCCGGAAGTGTATAGATACCCTAACCAGTAATCCAGGCAGTCAGGAGAACACTGACGTCCATAAACACATTTTTTATAGTAATTGCGTTCCAGAGGCATCTTACACTTATGAGTAAGAGATGAGAAAAAGAGTTTTGAGTTTTCATAATAGACACCGACCTTTCCGGCGACTGCCTGCTATGAAAAGTGGAAATAAACTTTTCACTTCAGTACAGTAAATTTACACTATCTGAAGGAGAAATCTATTTGACATATCTAGTCCATGATGCTAATATGATTATAGAAAAGGTGCTACCGATAGACGGTTAGTCCACATTATGATTAGTTAAGAAAATAACCGTTCAGTTTGCGAGGCTGGGGCGGTTATTTTTTTGCATGATTGCATCCTATTGCGTAACCAAGTCCAAAAGCCGTTAAGCACAAGCTGATAACAGCAATCAGACTTTCGAGAGTTAACGTTAACTAACCTTTTGCCGTAAATAGTAACACCATGAGATGATTATAGCGGAATAGAATAAGATATACAATAATTGTTCCTTAAAAGGGCTATTCGTTTTGTTTGAATCTAAATGTATTTTCTTTTGTAGATTTGCAATGTTCTGTTCTTTTGGTACAATACAGTTATTAGGTAAGGAGTGTGAATAATATGGGGGAAGCGAAAAGACGACTTCCGGTAGGCGTAGAAAATTTTGAGCAGATTATCAAAGATAACTTTTATTATGTAGATAAGACTGGACTGATTTCTGAACTGCTTCTAAGTGGTGGAATGGTAAATCTGTTTACCCGACCAAGACGCTTTGGAAAAACATTAAATATGAGTATGCTAGAACATTTTTTTTCCCTAGAGGGCGATCACAGTATCTTTGATGGTCTGGGAATCACAAAAGATACAAAATTGTGTGAAGAATATATGGGTAGGTATCCGGTTATTTTTGTATCATTAAAAGGAATCAATGCTGCTACTTATGATAAGGCATTTAATTTTGCCGTTCAGATTATGCAAAGAACAGCTGAAGAATTTCAGTTTCTATCAGATAGTGAATGCCTGAGTGAACATGATAAATCAGTATATAGAGAACTATTGGAAAGCAATATGAGTGAAACTGTATTTTGCGGTGGATTGAAAATATTGTCAAAATTATTAGAGAAGCATTACAGATCGAAAGTAATTCTTTTAATTGATGAATATGATGTTCCGTTAGCGAAAGCATTTGAAAATGGATATTATGATCAAATGATATTTTTAATCCGCAATCTGTTGGAACAGGCGCTAAAAACAAACAACAGTTTGAAATTTGCAGTGATGACTGGGTGTATGCGCATTTCAAAAGAGAGTATCTTTACGGGGCTGAATAACCTGAAAGTATTATCAATTACAGATGAACGTTATGATGAATATTTTGGTTTTACAGATGCGGAAGTAAAAGAAATGCTGAAGTATTACGAAATTGAAGATTATTATGAAGACATCAAAAACTGGTACGATGGGTATCGTTTTGGCAGTACGGAAGTATATTGCCCTTGGGATGTATTGAACCATTGTGATAAAATCAAAGACCATGCAAATGTGTTTCCGGAAAACTATTGGATCAATACCAGCAGTAATGACGCTGTTAAGAAATTTATTCAAATGTCTGACAATGTTACAACCAAACGGGAGATTGAAAATCTGCTTTCCGGTGAGGAAATTACCAAAGAAATTCATCAGGAACTTATCTATCCGGAAATGTATCAGTCGTTAGAGAACGTCTGGAGTCTTTTATTTATGACAGGATATTTAACGCAGCGTGGAAGGGTTGATGCAAAACGGTATAAACTTGCAATACCAAATCTGGAAATTCGGGATATTTTTGAAACGCAGATTATGGAATACTTTAAAGAGAGTGTAAAAAAAGACGGAGATACGTTAAGTAGATTCTGTGATGCGTTGAAAAACGGAGAAGAAAAGAAGGTAGAGGATATTTTTGAAAGCTACCTGAAAAAAACCATCAGTCTCCGGGATACGTTTGTGAGGAAGGCGAGGAAAGAGAACTTTTATCATGGGATACTGCTTGGAATCTTAGGCGTGAAAGAAGGCTGGGGTGTATTTTCCAATCAGGAAACCGGCGAAGGATACAGCGATATCCTGATAGAAACGGAAAATAGTGAAATGGCGATTTTGATAGAAGTGAAATATGCCAATGATGAAACTCTTGATCAGGCTTGTGAAAGGGCGTTAAAACAGGTAGAGGAAAGGAAGTATGACGAGGAACTTCGGGGAAACGGAGTGGATAAAATCTTGAAATATGGGATTGCGTGTTATATGAAACGATGTAAAGTAAAGCTGGCAGATTCATGATACATGAATTTTATATTGCCTACGATAAACTGGGATTTCTAACTGTCCACGCAGTTTTTTATAAAACCTATTGACATTTTTCTATGTGTTGCATATGATAACATATGGATATTTATCTATGAGAGGTGGTTTTGGAAAATGGACGAAAGAAGAACTGCGGCAATCTTCAAAGCATTTTGTGATGAAAACCGCATTAGGGTTATAAAGCTGCTGCGTTCGGGGGAAAAATGTGCCTGCAAGCTGTTAGAAGAAATCAATGTAACACAGCCTACACTTTCCCACCATATGAAAATTCTTTGTGACGCTGAAATTGTTATCGGGCGTAAAGAAGGAAAATGGACGCACTATTCCATTTCAGAAAAAGGCGTAAAGCAGGCAAAGGAATGTTTGGAGCAGTTGACAACACTTGATGTTGAATACAAAAACAAGTCGTGCTGTGAAAAGTGAGGAAGTTTATAGATTACTTTTCCGCGCGACTTATAAAACCGCCAATATATAGACATATTTCAATGTAACTATGTGAAAGGAGCTTTTTATGGAAGCATTAAAAATTGGTTGGGACTTTTTCCAAAATGAAGTCCTTGGTATGGGTTGGCTGAGTAGGCTCATATCAACTGTATTGAATGCCTGCGGTTTAGATACTACAAGCAGAGTAGGCGGCACCATTCAGTTCTTTATTTACGATACCATAAAAATTATGGTACTGCTTGGCGTGTTGATTTTGATTATTTCCTATATTCAAAGCTATTTTCCACCTGAACGAACAAAAAAAATACTTGGAAGATTTCAAGGAATATGGGCAAATATCATCGCCGCATTACTAGGTACGGTAACGCCGTTCTGTTCGTGTTCCTCTATTCCGTTGTTTATTGGATTTACAAGCGCAGGTTTGCCGCTTGGCGTTACATTTTCTTTTTTGATTTCTTCGCCAATGGTTGACCTCGGAAGTCTTGTACTTTTGATGAGCATTTTCGGCTGGAAAGTTGCCGTTTTGTATGTCGTTCTGGGTTTGGTAATTGCTGTTGTTGGCGGTATGCTGATTGAAAAACTGCACCTTGAAAATCAAGTGGAAGAATATATCCGAAACGGTCGCACTATTGATGTTTTGCAGGAAGAACTGCATTTCAAAGACCGTATGAAATATGCTTGGGAACAGGTGGCTGCAACAGCCAAAAAAGTTGCGCCTTATGTGTTAATCGGTGTCGGCATCGGTGCAATGATTCATAACTGGATACCTGAAGATTTCATTGTCAAGGCGCTTGGGGATAGCAATCCGTTTGGTGTTGTGCTTGCTGCTGTCGCAGGTGTTCCAATGTATGCGGATATTTTCGGTACAATCCCGATTGCAGAAGCTTTACTTGCAAAGGGTGCTTTGCTCGGCGTTGTCCTTTCTTTTATGATGGGTGTAACTACCCTTTCTCTCCCATCAATGATTATGCTTCGCAAGGCGGTTAAACCAAAGCTGCTCGGCATTTTCATTGCAATATGCACAGTCGGTATTATCGTTGTAGGTTATTTCTTCAACGCAATACAATATTTAATTGTTTAATTTTAGGAGGTTATCATTATGGCAGTATTTAATTTCGGAAAGAAAAAAGAAGAAAAGAAAGTAGAAGAAATCAAAAATGAATGTTGCCCTGATTTGAAAAAAGGTGAAATCTGTTGTATCAAGGTATTAGGTGCAGGCTGTAAATCCTGCCATGAGCAGTATGAGAATGTGAAACAAGCGGTAAAGGATATGGGACTTTCTGTAGAGGTGGAATATATTACCGATATGCAAAAAGTAATGGAATACGGTGTTATGAGTATGCCTGCTCTCGTTGTTAATGAAAAGGTTGTCGCTATGGGAAAGGTTTTGAAAACCGCGGATATAGTTGTTCTATTGCACAAAGGGGGGGTCTAATTATGGGAAAGAAGAAAATAGCCTTTATCTGTGTTCACAATTCCTGTCGAAGTCAGATTGCGGAGGCGCTCGGCAAACACATCGCTGCCGATGTGTTTGAAAGCTATTCGGCAGAAACTTTGATGACAACTGGGGACTTTCTGATCCAACAGGGCAATCCGATGAAATGTTCAAAAAGATTATTGCTCAAATTGAACAGCGGATTATCAATCTGAAATGTGAACAAGAATCTTGACAAACATACCAACAGTATGATAATGTGTATACATACTAATAGTATGTTAGAAAGGTGAGAAAACATGGCAAGAAATAAGCATCCAGAAGAAACTGTTAATTTAATATTAGATGTTGCTTTCCGCTTATTTATGGAAAAGGGGTATGAGCATACTTCCATTCAAGATATTATAAATAATTTAGGTGGTCTTAGCAAAGGTGCCATTTACCATCATTTTAAGTCAAAGGAGGACATTTTAGTTGCTGTTACAGATAGGATGACGGCTGAATCTAATCAGATGCTTGCAGTCATTCGTGATCGTTTAGATCTTAGTGGCAAGGAAAAGTTAAAAACAATTTTTAGGGAATCGATCAGCCGACCGGTACAGGACGATATTTTTACAGTGGCTCCAGATTTTCATAATAATCCAAAACTTCTTTTCAGTCTTTTGCATGATACCATAGATAACGCAGCGCCAGACTATATTTTGCCGATTATCAGGCAGGGTATTTCAGACGGCTCTATCAAAACGGATTACCCGGAACAATTGGCAGAACTGATTTTGCTTGCAGCAAATGTGTGGATGAATCCTATGATATTTGATAGTACTGAGGAAGAATCCTACCGTAAGTTTATGGTATTCAGACAGATGCTGCAAGGCTTTGGCCTGGATATTGTAGATAGCGAAATGTTAGAGAGATTGCAGGAGTTGGCATCCATCTATCAAAAGAACAAGCAATAGAAAGCGCAATCTGCGAAGTCTTTATTGCCATGAATAAATTACTCTGCTCTGTAAAATGGGCAGAGATATTTTGAAAGAAATACATACCAACGTGCGGTATTTAGAGGAAATGTTATGCAAACTAATTTTGTTTTCAACCATATTAAATTGTTAATTTTGTATATCGTATTCTGGCAGACAGAATAGAAAAATGGAGGATTAAAGAATGAATCAAAAACTATTTTCAAAGGATTTTACGTTAGTTGTCATCGGTCAGATTATCTCTTTGTTTGGAAATGCAACAATAAGATTTGCATTACCGTTATACTTATTAAATTTGACAGGCTCATCCGCACTTTACGGAACTGTTACGGCGTGTGCCTTTATTCCTGCCATTTTGCTGTCACCTATTGGCGGCATTGTTGCAGACAGGGTTAATAAAAGGAATATCATGGTAATACTGGATTTTTTTACGGCGGCAGTTATCTTAACCTTTTCTTTACTTATGAATGAAGTGAATCTCATTCTCCTTTTGACAGTGACATTGAGCTTTTTGTATGGCATTGCGGGTGCATATCAGCCATCCGTGCAGGCAAGTATCCCTGCACTTACCAATCAGGATAATTTTATGGCGGCAAATTCTATTATCAATACAATCAGCTCGTTTTCATCTTTGATGGGTCCTGTACTTGGAGGCGCTTTATACAGTGCATATGGATTAAAGCCTGTATTGTGGGTTTGCATGATATGCTTTAGTATGTCGGCGGTTATGGAGATTTTCATTAAAATACCGTTCCGGAAACAAACTTCAGGTGGCGGTATATTAAAGACAGCCAGAACCGATTTTGCAGAGAGCATCCGCTTTATACGAAAAGAGGAGCCTGTGATCGGAAAAGCCGTTCTTGTAATCTGCGGAATTAATTTGTTCCTCGCAGCAATGATTATTGTTGCACTTCCATATCTGGTAACAGAAGTATTAAATTTAGATGCTTCACAGGCAAACAGGCTATATGGTTTTGCACAGGGAGCATTGGCGGCGGGTGGACTCTTTGGTGGTATCGGAGCAGGCATTTTTGCAAACAAACTGGCGATTTCTAAATCAGGCAATCTCCTAATCGCTTGTGCGGTATGTGTGTTTCCTATCAGTGCTTCATTGATACTGTTTTCATCTGCAATGATAAATTATATTGTCATAACTGTATGTTGTTTTGCCATTATGGTATGTTCAACGATTTTTACTGTGCAGATGATGTCCTTTATCCAAACAAAAACCCCACAAAATTTAATTGGAAAGGTAATTGCTGTCATTCTTACCGTTTCCATGTGTGCACAACCATTGGGCAATGCATTCTATGGTGTCCTGTTTGAAATCTGTAAAGGGTTTGAATATGCGGTTGTTTTATTTGCGGGTATTGTGTCGCTTATGATCGCCATTAGTGCAAAAAATATTTTTAATTTGTTCTAATCATTTTAAGCAAATAGTTGACGAGAATGGTTAGAATGGTTAGAATGTGGGTAGAATAAAATTAGGAGGCGTTCAGATGATTTTTCGGGAAAGTGAAACGGTTGAACTAAAAGCAATTGTGGTGGAGGATATAAAAAAAGAAATTATTGCTTTTGCAAACTGTGAGGGAGGAAAATTGTACATCGGCGTTCAGGATGATGGAACAGTGTCAGGACTGGATAACCCAGACGAAACTTCTTTGCAGATTAGCAATATGGTTCGAGACGCAATTAAACCGGATCTGACGATGTTTCTTCACTATGAAACAGTTACAATAGACGAAAAGAAAATCGTTGCAGTTGATATTCAGCAGGGAACAGAGCGACCATATTATATAGCCAAAAAGGGATTGCGCCCTGAAGGTGTTTATGTCCGTCAGGGCTATTCCTCTGTTCCGGCTACAAATACAGCAATCCGCCGTATGATAAAGGAAACTGACGGAGATTATTTTGAAGAAATGCGGTCTTTGGAACAGAATTTAACCTTTGAAAGTGCAAAAAAAATATTTGCTAAACGAAATGTAAAGTTCGGTCTTACACAAATGAAAACACTGGGAATAGTAACACAGCATGGTGTCTACACAAATTTGGGGCTGTTGCTTTCGGATCAGTGTGTACATACAATTAAAGCCGCTGTTTTTCAAGGGACAACACAGAGTGAATTTAAGGATCGAAAAGAATTTTCTGGTTCCTTGTTTCGGCAGATGGATGAAGCGTATGACTTTATTGACTTCCACAATCAAATACACTCAACCTTTGATAAGTTATATCGTATTGACAGGCGGGATTATCCGGAAACAGCAGTCAGGGAGGCTCTTTTGAATCTTTTGGTGCATCGAGAATATTCATTTCGCGCCAGCACCTTCATCAGCCTTTATGCAGACAGACTTGAGTTTATCTCTATCGGTGGTCTGGTAAGCGGTGTGTCCTTAAAAGATGTAACAATGGGTATTTCTGTCTGTCGGAACACCAAACTGGCAAATGTATTTTACCGTTTGGAGTTGATAGAAGCCTATGGAACCGGAATTATAAAAATCATGGAGGCGTATGAGGGAACCGGGCTGACCCCACAGATTGAAACATCTGATAATGCATTTAAGATTATTCTCCCGAACTTGAATGCAATGCCTGAATCTGCAAGACAAATACAGGTAAATCCAAAGAAAGTCACTCCCGAAGAAAAAGTGATTGCTCTGACAAAGCAACGGGGTTTTGTTACAAGAAAAGAAATAGAAATACTGCTTGGTATAGGTCAGTCATCATGCGTACGGCTGCTAAAGAAAATGATTGAAAACGGTCTGCTTATACAAGAAGGAAAGGGTAAGAATACCCATTACTGCCTTCCTCATGATTAGACAGTTCATATTTATAGGCGTAGTTTTTTCTGGTGAGGATGGGCTTTTTTGCTGTAGTATTTTAAGAATGAAGAAAAGAAAGAACGGGAATTAAACAAACCTCAGCACTCATAATCATGCGCAGCGGAATGATTTGTATGATGATAATTCTCTTGAAATAAGTAATATATGAAAGCAGAAATTTTGTGCAAGTTTATCTTGGTGAGAGTGAAAAATGGATACTACAAAAAAGAAGTAAATAATATGGATGGAGGAATTTAAAATGAAAAAAATGTTATCAATCTTACTTGCTGTAATGATGTGCTTGAGTATGAGCGCATGCAGCAGCCAACCAAAAAATGGTGGAAATGACAAAGTTCAAGTCAAAGAATCAGTAGAAATTTTAAACAAAATTTGGGAAACTTATAAAGAAGATGAAAAGTTTGCTTCCACAGGCGGTGATTTCGGTGAAACTATGAATGAAGGACCGGGAAAATTAAGCATAGAAAATACAGATATTTTACAAAATACTCTTTATTTACCAGCTGATTGCGTTGAATTTGTAGACGATGCAGCAAGTCTGATCCACATGATGAATGCGAATACATTTACAGGAAGTGTATTCCATGTAAAAGATGGAAAGATGGAAGAATTAAGTTCTGCAATGAAAGAAAATATTATGAATACACAATGGCTTTGTGGTTTTCCGGACTTGCTTATTATGGCTAATGTAGGTGATTATTTAGTTACTGCATTTGGAAACGAAGAAATTATCACTAATTTTAAAACAAAACTTCTTGAGGTATATAGTAGTGCAGAAGTTCTTTTTGAAGAAAATTTAAATCAGTAGTATGTTATTCTCTAGTATAACTTTTTTGTATTATTTTTTACCCTATACATTACTTATCTATTTTCTAGCGCCAAAAAACTGGAAAAATGTTGTGCTGTTCATTGCAAGTTTATTCTTTTATGCATGGGGCGAGCCCAAATACATCCTTCTTATGTTACTTTCCATTTTTGTTGGATTTATATTTGGGCTATTAATTGAGCGCTATTATGAAAAAAAACAGTCAAAATATTTATTGAGTGCTTCGATTTTAATTTGCGGCGGATTTTTGATCTACTTCAAATATGCTGATTTTTTGGTGATGAATCTAAACCTGGTTGGATTCAATTTTAATCCGGTAAAAGTGGCGCTGCCGATTGGAATCAGTTTTTATACATTCCAAATTATTAGTTATTTGATTGATGTTTATCGTTGTGAGGTGAAAGCACAACGCAATTTCTTGGATTTAGCTGCTTACGTTGCGATGTTTCCTCAGCTAATTGCAGGACCTATTGTTCGCTATAGCGATATTGAAGCGCAGTTGGCTCAGCGAACACATAGTTTGAAAAACAGCGCATTAGGAATTCAAAGATTTACTATCGGATTAACCAAAAAGATTTTACTTGCGAATGGGCTGGCTGAATTATGTTCGGTTTTTCGTGCAACAAGCGACCCGTCTGTAATTTATTATTGGATGTATGCAGTCGCCTTTACGCTTCATATTTATTTTGATTTTTCAGGATACAGTGATATGGCAATTGGACTTGGGAAAATTTTGGGATTTCATTTTCCTGAGAATTTTCAATATCCTTATTTATCTACAAGCATTACAGAATTTTGGCGTCGCTGGCACATGAGCTTAGGATCATGGTTTCGGGATTATGTCTATATTCCTTTAGGCGGAAATCGTGTTTCAAGAGGAAGATGGCTATTTAATATCGCAATTGTATGGATGCTGACAGGTTTATGGCATGGAGCTAGCTGGAACTTTGTTTTATGGGGGATAGGATTTGGGATCATTTTGATGATTGAAAAATTATGGTTACTGAAATACTTGAAAGAGTTTAGGCTCCTAAATCATTTATATGTCATGTTTATTGTAATTTTAAGCTTTGTATTATTTAATGCAGCAGATTTACATGAGGCTTTTTCAGATATCATCAATATGTTTGGAATGGGTTCAATTCCACTGGTATCCAAGGAAGCTTTATATTATTTGAGCAGCTATTCTATGTTGTTTTTGATTGCAATGATTGCTTGTACGCCTCTTTTAAAAAACATAGTGCTCCATATAAAAAAATCTATATGGGGTGTTAATATTATAAATATTATTGAACCATTTGCGATTGCAGTAATGCTTCTTATTGTGACTGCTTATTTAGTAGATGGATCGTTTAATCCATTTATTTATTTTAGATTTTAGGAGGATTCAAAATGTCATCAAAAATAAAAAATGGAATGGTTGTGATATTAACAAGTGGAATTCTTCTGGGAATTTCAATATTTGGAATCCTGTTAAAAGATGAAACATTTTCATACGCTGAACGTCGCTTATTAAAACAATTTCCAGGTAAAGAAATCAATTCTGTCTTATCAGGAAAGTTCATGAATGAGTTTGAAGAATATGCATTGGATCAATTTCCATTACGAGAACCTTTTCGAAAACTTAAAGCATATACTTCAGCTTCTGTGTTACATCAGCGTGATCAATCAGGTATTTACAATGTTGATGGATACCTATCTAAAATGGAATATCCAATGAATACAGATTCAATCGATAAAGCAACATCTGCTTTCAGGAAAATCTATGATCGCTATTTAAAAGGATCAGATACCAAAGTTTATTTTTCAGTGATTTTTGATAAGAATTACTATATGGCTAAAAAAGGGTCGGTGTTATCTATGGATTATGATGCTTTTTTGAAATATTTGCGAGAAAAAACAACATATATGACTTATATTGATATTCAAAATGAGTTGGATTTGGAGGATTTTTATAAAAGCGATCCCCATTGGCGACAGGAAAGTATTGTTGATGTCGCAGAAAAATTGGCTTCCGGTATGGGAAGTGATATATCTGCAGCTTATGAAGCAGTAACATTGGATAAGCCTTTTTATGGAGCGTATAGCGGACAATCTCCTTTATTTCATGAATCAGATCAATTACGTTATCTGGAACATAAAGAATTCCAGGAATGTATTGTGACAGATCATCAGAATAATCGGATTATTCCGGTTTATGATCTCGAAATGGCAGAGGGAAGAGACCCGTATGAAATGTTTCTATCTGGTTCACTTTCGTTAATTACGATTGAAAATCCGAATGCACAGACCGATAAAGAACTTGTCCTTTTTAGAGATTCATTTTCAAGCAGCCTGGCACCCTTGTTGATGAAAGGATATTCAAAAATCACAATGGTTGACATACGATATATACAAAGTGATATGTTATCTTCATGGATTGATTTTAAAAACCAAGATGTGTTATTTCTTTACAGCACGCTTGTTTTAAATCATGGTGAAACTTTGAAATAAATCTATACACATTTCTGATTGGGGAAGAAAGAATAGTATGAATGTAAATGATAATAAAACTTACATTTCCATACGTTATAATGAAAGCCGTCTGTTGGTACAGGAGAGATACGAGTCCCTTCGCTCTACCTATGCGGAAAATGTATACAACTTTGATTCTTATGTAAAGGATAATATACCCGACTCGGATTCGCCGAAGTTTGTCAGTGTCGATATGATTCTGCAAACTGCCACAGAGTTGCTTTATGACAAGCAAACTGCACGGGCGGAAAGCTTTGAAACAGGTAAACTGACTTATGGCAATGCGAATCCCCAAAGCCCAGATTTTAATTCTCTGGCAGACTTTATTTGCAGCGGTGACTATATTGAGGTTAAGTTGCCGTGGCAGCTTCTGAACTTTGCGGATCCCTCCCGAATGGAAATCCATGATGATTACTATGACGGTAACTATGGTGTGGCCTATCAGTATATCGACAAAATCTATGTGGGTATAGGAACAGAAAAGACAGAAGGACGCATTCATTTGGCTCCGTTGACCTTGAAGGGGTGGAGGAGCCGGGATTATATTGCCGGGAAAATGCACTTCAGGTAATCTATAGCAGCGGGGATTGCGACTGGGTTCTTCGTGCCTTGCATGAAGCAGACCAAAGCGGGCGTTTCCATCATTCCAAATTGCTTACGGACGGTTTGCTGGCTTTTCCTGGAGATCAAAGACAGTTGGCGGCCGAACTATGGAAAGATTTTGAGAAATTTTCCACTTCTATGAAAGTGGTAGTTCTGGACTATATCCGGTTTAGTGACAGCGACCTGCGCCAAGAACTGCTCAGACTTCTGACGGATGTACATCAGGATGATGAGCTGCGATTTTCCTGTATTCGGTATTTTGGTCGCAACCATTACGAACCGGCCTATCCTCTGTTGCTGGACTTTGTCGGACATCCACGAAAGAGACGTTGGGAGTATGCCGCTATTGCTGTTTTGGCGCTGGCTGCTTATCCCGGCGAGCATACGGTAGAGGTGCTGAAACAGGCTTTGAGCGATTCTAACTGGTATATACGCTTCAATGCGTCAAAGAGTCTGGAATCCTTTCATTTACCTTATCTGGAGTTTAGCGATATTGTGGAGGGCGGCGACCGCTACGCACGGGAGATTTTACAATATCGGCTGGACATGAAAAATGCGCAGAACGCGCGGAAAGAGGCAGCGATATGATGATGGATGGTCTGATGGATGCCATTAAGGTATTTATGAATGGTGTGGGTGTTTTTTTTATTTTATATCTGATCGGATATTCTACCTTCTTGTTTCTGGGCGTAGTGGTGGGAGCGTCTAATTTGTACCGGACCAGACAGCAGGTGGAGATGAAAAATGTTTTGGAGAAAAATTATTATGTTCCAGTCAGTATTATCGTACCTGCTTATAACGAGGAGCTAACCGTGGTGGAGAATGTCCGGTCTTTGTTGTCGCTGGACTACCAGCTTTATGAAATCATTGTGGTGGATGACGGCTCTAAAGATTCTACTTCAAAGCGTCTCATAGAAGCGTTTAGGATGCATCCTATAAGGCGCCCCATTCGGCGCCAGGTGAGCTGTCAGCCGGAGGAGTTTATTTATACGGCTTTAGATCAGAAGGTACCATTGACTTTGATTCGTAAGAAAAACGGCGGTAAGGCAGATGCCCTGAACATGGGTATCAATGCCTCTCAGTATCCGTATTTCATTTGTATTGATGCCGATTCCGTTTTGCAGTACGATTCTTTGCGGGAAATCGTTCGTCCGGTGCTGGAGGATGACAATGTGGTGGCAGTGGGAGGCAGTGTTCGTCCCTGTAACGGTGTAGAACTGGAAAACGGCAGGGTGAAAAAATATCGTCTGCCGCACAACCTCCTTGCCTGCATGCAGGTGTTGGAGTATGATCGCTCCTTTTTGGCTGCCCGCATTCTGTTTGATACGTTCAACGGTTCCTTGATTATCTCGGGTGCATTTGGGCTCTTTCAGAAGGAAATGGTTATCAATTGCGGTGGCTATGACCATACCACCATGGGTGAGGATATGGAATTAGTGGTGAAGCTCCACGAGTTTTGTAAGGCAAACGAGATTCCCTATCTTATTCGCTACGCCACCAATGCAATTTGCTGGACGCAGGTGCCGGAACGGCTGCGAGACTTGTGCATTCAGCGACGCCGATGGCATTTGGGATTGTTCCAGAGTATGACGCGGCACATAGGTCTGTTTGCTAACCTGCGTTACGGAGCGGTGAGTTTAATTTCTTATTTGTATTTTCTGCTTTATGAACTTTTATCGCCTTACATTGAGTTGTTTGGTGTACTGACTATGATGCTGGCGTTTTGTGTAGAGATGAAACGCCATGAAGAGACAATGGATTTTCCGTTTAGACGTATTGTTTTTGGGAATTGTGTGTACCCTCCTATTCGCAGATTCTGTAATGGCGGCGGTGAATTCCACAACGGAAACGGCTGGTGGGATGAATACTGTGTATGTAGTGGGGAACCCCGATTGCTATCCCGCGGAGTATTATAATCCGAGCACGAGTTCTTATGAGGGAATTTTACCGGAGCTGCTGAATAGAATCAGTGAAAAAACAGGACTGAATTTCACATACATTTGCGCTGGGAAGAAAGACCGGCGTCTTAATCTTGCCAAAAACGGTCAGGCTGAGCTGGTATCCGGTGTTATAACGGAAGATTTGCTGCTGAAGCTGACTAGCGTGACGCCTGGAGATGTCATTTTTACAGTTCCTGGAGAGAACGGTGATACTCAGGTAAGTTTTGCTTATACGGCTATTGCCGATGAAACCCTGATAAGTACGATGGAAAACGCTTTGAAAGAGATATCTGAGCAGGAGATTTCGAGTATAGTTTTCCGTTTCATGGCAGAACATCCGCAAAAATCTTATCCAGCTTGGCTGCTTCCGGTACTTCTGGGCGTGATTGTGCTCATGTTCATAATGGTTTTGATTTTGTTTGTGAAATTTCGTAAGTTTAAGAAGAAGGATGATCGAAGCGTCTGGATCGATGAGGCAACCGGTATTGGAAACAAAGCCTATTTCGTACGGCGTTTTGAAACGGATATCTCGGATCAATACAGAGAGCTTTACTGTACTGCCTATATCGGTTTTGATCTTACCGAGGCTAACAGATATTATGGCATACCGGAAGCGGAAGAACAGCTTCGTTTCGCAGCAAATGAACTTTCTCTTAGCACTCGGGATAACGAGGTCTTTGCCAGGGTCAGCGGCGGCGGTTTCGCCGTGCTGCGTCCGACCAGCGGTGAAGCGGAGGCGAGAGAATGGGTTGAGGCGTTGCTTTCTCGTCTGAATCGGTATACAGAAAAATACGGAAAGGACTATCGTCCGACATTTACAGCAGGCATTTATATGCTCCGCCCGACAGACCGCAACTGCAATACCGCATTGTTCAACGCTAAGCTGGGCTATGAGTTGGCGGCCAGGACCGGCGTTTCCTGTGAATTTTCCCACGCGGAACAGCTGAAACGGGAAAGAGAGAAGCTTCATCTGAGAAAGCAGACCATGGAGGCCATAAAGAACCATCAGTTTAAGATGTATATGCAATTTATTGTCCGGACAGACGGCAGCATCTTTGGTGCTGAGGCACTTTCTCGTTGGGAACATCCACAGAGAGGTCTTTTGCATCCAGGCAGCTATATCGAACTTCTGGAAACAGAGAAAACCGTCACAGAGTTGGATTTCTATATCTTCGAAGAAGCTTGCAAGCAGCTTGAATACTGGGAAAAGCAGGGGCGGCGGCTCATTCTGTGCTGTAACTTCGCCAGAATCACTCTTGACCAAGAAGATTTTGTATCTCGTCTGGAGCAGATTGCCACACAGTATGTTTTTGACCATTCCCAGTTGGTAATCGAAATCACAGAGAACATCATGAAGCATGACGAAAAGATGGTCTTTGAGAATGTGTCTCGAAGCAAAAGTATGGGATTTCGTATTGCATTGGATGATATAGGAAGCAGCTATACCTCCTTTTCCAATCTGCGGGATTATCCCATCGATATTGTCAAGATTGACCACTCTATTTTGAATGCAGCGATAGACTCCAAGGGCATCACCTTGCTAAAGAGTATGATCGACCTGTTTCATAGCTTGGAGTTTGAGGTATTGTGTGAAGGTGTAGAGACTATCGAACAGGTGGAATTGCTTCGACGGATTTCCTGTGACTATATGCAGGGGTATTATTTTTATCGAGTGCTGCCGGCGCAGGAAACGAAGCCTGTCCTTAATATGAATAAAAATGGAATATAAATGAAAATAGCGACAAAAAAGCATCCACTTTTTTGAGGTTACCTCAGAATGGATGCTTTCTTCTGCTTTATTTTGATATTCTCCTTCGAAGTTCTTCCAGCAGTTTTTTGTGTTTTCGTGATTCCATATGTGGAAATGCAAAAAACAGCCGCGCGGAGGTTTTTATGATTTTATGTTCCAGTTCATGATAGCGCTGATTCAGTTCTTCTACAGTATCCATAGTATGCATGGTTCGTTTGTAAATATCTATTCCAATCCGGTCGGAAAATCCATGTAAATCTGCGGCGATTTTTTCCAGCTTTTCGAGATTTTGGTTGAGTTTGAAAATCTCAGATGCAGTCACACAAGTGTCGGTAATCAATAATCCGCTTAGTATTGCGATGAGCATGACGCCAATGGGAAATGGCAGAAATTCCAGCGGCTTTTGTATCAGAGGATGGAATAGTTTAAGGATCACAACGCAGAATGCGCCCCAAATCAGCGAAAACAAAAGACATACGTAGCCGCCGATATTGAAAGGTATTTGCGAGTAATCCCACCACTTATGATGAAAAATTTTCTCCATACACCAGCCAGTCAGTCCTTCCAACAGTGTGACGAGAAGGATTGAAGTCACAAAAAGGAGAGGCAGGTTATTCTTATATGGGGTTAAAAACAGGATGACAATGGAAACTCCGAATCCGTAAATTGGGCAAAGAGGTCCATTTAGGAAACCTCGATTGACGAAACGGTGTTCTTTAAAAGCGGCAAATGCAACCTCCGTACACCATCCGAAAAAACTATATACAAAAAAATAAAGCATAACAAAATAAACGTTCATAAGGGGGTCTCCTTCGGTAAAATATTTTAAAATAGAGTACTCCCGGAAAAAGAAATTGTCAATATCTTTTGGCAATGTGGTATTATTATAGGCAGGGAGGTGTCGATATGACATATAGATATCACTATGATTCGCCTTTGGGCGGTATTACGATGGCAAGCGATGGAACAGCACTTACGGGTCTGTGGTTGGATGGGCAGAAATATTTTGCTTCAACAATGCCAAAAGACTGTAAAGAGAAACCATTAAAAATATTTGAAGAGACAATACATTGGCTGGATATTTATTTTGGCGGAGCCGAGCCGGATTTTACGCCGCAGTTATCGCTAGAGTCAACAACTTTTAGAAAAGAAGTCTGGGAGATTTTACTTTCGATTCCTTATGGCAAGACGATGACTTATGGAGAAATTGCAAAGAAAATCGCAGAACAAAGAGGGCTGGTGCGCATGTCGGCACAGGCTGTAGGAGGCGCGGTCGGACATAATCCGATTTCTATTATTGTACCCTGCCATCGTGTTGTGGGAACGAATGGAAGTCTTACGGGATATGCAGGGGGAATTGAAAAGAAAATGCAATTGCTTGAATTAGAAGGGGGATTGGAAAAGCAGCAGCGTAAGATGGAAAAATGTAAATATTGAGTTGAATATTACTGATATTTTTCGTATGATAAACATAAAATGCACCGGCCAGAGTGCGTGGGCAGCAGATGACAGGAAAAACGGCAGCAAAGGATAAAGGAGATGTGGGTATGCATAAGATAGTAGGAACACCTAAGGAAGTGAAATACAGGAATAGAAAAGGTGCATATCTAATTCCGAAGAAGGATGATTACATCGGAGTCGTAAAGATTCCGAAAGGCTATTTTTTATTAGGCGGCGGCATGAGAAAGGGAGAGACTGATCAGGACTGTATCAGACGCGAATGTATGGAAGAGATTGGATATAAGGTTTCCGTAGAGTATAAAATCGGTTCTGCAGAAGCTTATATCGAGAATCCCAAAATGGGTTATTATCATCCAATACAGACTTATTATGCAGGAGAACTTTTGGAAATGGTACAAAGGCCGATCGAACATAATCATAAGTTAGTATGGATGAAATTCGAGGAGTTGTACGGAAAAATGTATTTGGAAATACAGAATTGGGCAATCGCAGAGTATTGGAACAGGGAAAGAAGATTCTAGGTGGAAGATGGATATAGCTGTTATTATATCTATAAGTATGAAAACAGGGGAGCAAGCGGCAAATGCAGGCCGCCTGCTCCCCTGTCTGGTACTAGCAGATATCTTTGTCGGTGAGAAGATTTAAGCAAAGATACCGAAATTGCTTTCAATCCACGTATGGGCTAAATCAATCCAAGGCTCGCATTCTCTTTGGATACCACGTCCATCACTTCCTTGGGAAAGCGGTGTCGCAAGAGAAAGTCCATGTCCGCCGTTTTGGAAAACATGAAATTCCGCAGGGATGTTGTATTGGTGAAGCGCCATGTAAAGCAGTAACGAGTTTTCTACAGGAACAGAAGGGTCGGAGTCTGTATGCCACAGAAAAGTAGGAGGCATATCTTCGTTTACCAGATGTTCCAAGGATACTTTGTCGATTAAGTCTTCTTGGTCGCCGAGCAGATTGACAAATGATTCCTCGTGTGCATATTCGCCGGAAGTGATCACGGGATAGCCGAGGATCAGTCCGTTTGGACGGAAAATCTCACTGTCACATTTATAATATCTTTCGAGGAATTCTTCTCTCCAAAATACTCCAAGAGAACAAGCCAGATGTCCGCCGGCAGAAAATCCCGCTACAATAACTTTATCTGTATCAATCAGCCATTGGTTGGCACGGTCGCGGATTAATTTCATGGCGCCTGCAAGCTGCAAAAGCGCTGTTGGATACGGCGCTGGTGCAACACTGTAGCGCAGGATTGCAGTATGATATCCCATTGCATAGAACTTAGCGGCAACCGGGTCGGCTTCGCGGTCGGATACTTTTTGATATCCGCCTCCGGGACAGATTAGAATCAATGGCCTTTTCTGTATCATGAATTCGGGAGAATCCTGCCAAAGTGTAATCTGTAAGGAAGCAGAAAATTCTCCTGTTTTTATCAATATATTATGAAGTATCATGTTTTTTCTCCAATCTTATTTAAATATGTTATTTTATTATACTTGTATTTAATTTATAAAACAAGTAATTGATTTCTTTTTGCGAAATGACTATAATTATACTGTAGCGTCAGAGGAAGAAAATAACAAAAACATCATATCTAAGAAGAGGTATATAACATGAAAATAACGAACGACATTATTTATGTAGGCGTGAATGACCACGAAGTAGATTTGTTTGAAGGTCAGTATATCGTGCCAAATGGGATGGCATACAATTCGTATGTAATTAAAGATGAAAAAATTGCAATTATGGATACCGTAGATGCAAGATTTTCTCATGAATGGCTTGACAATATCGGGAAAGCGCTTGATGGTGCAAAACCAGATTACCTGATCATTCAGCATATGGAACCGGATCATTCTGCGAATATCCATAATTTTATGAAAACATATCCGGATACTACAATTGTAGCAAATGAAAAGACATTTACCATGATGAGTAATTTCTTCCGCAGTATGAATCTGGAAGGGAAGAAGTTAGTTGTAGAAAACGGTGGTTCACTGACACTTGGGAAACATGTCCTGACATTTGTATTTGCACCGATGGTGCACTGGCCGGAGGTTATGGTCACATATGACAGTACGGATAAAGTATTGTTTTCGGCAGATGGATTTGGAAAATTTGGCGCATTGGACGTGGAAGAAGACTGGGATTGCGAAGCACGCCGTTATTACATTGGTATTGTAGGAAAATATGGAGCACAGGTGCAGAATCTTCTGAAAGTGGCAGCAACATTGGAGATTCAGACAATTTGTCCGCTTCATGGGCCAATCCTTACAGAAAACCTGGACCATTATATTGAAAAATATAATATCTGGTCTTCTTATGCAGTAGAGTCTGAAGGCGTGATGATTGCATATACATCTGTTTATGGAAATACGAAAAAAGCAGTAGAAGTACTAGCGAATAAATTAAAAGAGAAAGGATGCCCGAAGGTAGTTGTATGTGATCTTGCAAGAGAAGATATGGCAGAAGCAGTAGAAGACGCATTCCGTTACGGAAAGCTCGTACTTGCTACGACCACATATAATGCAGACGTATTCCCGTTTATGCGTACGTTTGTAGAACATCTGACAGAGCGTAACTATCAGAAGCGTACGGTAGGATTGATTGAAAACGGTTCCTGGGCTCCGCTTGCGGCAAAAGTAATGAAAGAAATGTTTGCCAAGAGCAAAAATATTACATGGATGGATAATAACTTAAGAATTATGTCCTCTCTTAGCGATGAAAATATGGAACAGATAGAAGCTATGGCGGACGAATTATGTAAGGAATACGTGGCACAGTCCGGCGAAAGAGCGAACAAAAACGATATGACAGCGTTGTTTAAGATTGGTTATGGCTTATATGTAGTTACCTCTAATGATGGAACAAAAGATAATGGACTGATTGTAAATACAGTAACGCAGCTGACAGATAATCCATATCGTGTGGCAGTCAATATTAACAAAGCGAATTATTCCCACCATGTTATTAAGCAGACAGGCGTATTGAATGTTAACTGTCTTTCTGTAGAAGCGCCATTCTCTGTATTTGAGACATTTGGTTTCCAAAGCGGAAGAACCGTAGACAAATTTGCAGGAAGCGAAGTGTATCGTTCTGACAACGGATTGGTATTTCTGGGAAAATACATTAATGCATTCATGTCTTTGAAGGTAGATCAATATGTGGATTTAGATACGCATGGTATGTTTATCTGCAGCGTGACAGAAGCACGTGTGATGAGTGATAAAGATACGATGACTTACACTTATTATCAGAAAAATGTGAAGCCAAAACCGCAGACGGAGGGAAAGAAAGGTTATGTATGTAAAGTATGTGGTTTCATATACGAAGGAGATACATTGCCGGATGATTATATCTGCCCGCTTTGCAAACATGGAGTAGCAGATTTTGAACCGATTGCATAGATAAAAACGGGCTCTTTACCAAAAGGTAGAGGGCTCCTTTTAATAGGAACAGTTACTTTTTATATCATACTTTACTTAAGAATATTTGCGTAAAATGCATTTGTCGTGTTATAATACAGTTCGTGTAGTTTAATAGAATATATTTAAAGAGGCGAAAAAATGGAAAAGAGATACATATATCTTGTTGCCAGCTATACGGACACCTTTATTGGGCGTCTGATTCGCTGGAGGGCAAAAATAAGATTCTGGGACCGTTATGAGGGGGATGGTTATTCACATGTTTCGCTGGCAATCAGTCCGGGACTTGGAGAAATGATGTCATTTGCCAGAAAGAGGATAAGTAATCCATTTGTAGCGGGGTTAATAAAGGAAAGTATAAAAGGCGGCATGTTTGCCAAGAATTCTGACAGAAGCTATATCGCTGTTATGAGAATTGAAGTGACAGAGGAAGAATATCAGAAGATTACACAATGTATGGAACAATACTGGAATCGCCGCACGGAGCTTCACTATAATTTTGCAGGGCTTTTCTGGATGATGCTGTTCGGAAGAGGAAAATATGTAAGAAACCGTTATTTCTGTTCTCAGTGGTGTGCAGAGGTTTTGGATAATTCGGGAGTGGAGATTTTTCCGGGAGAAGAAACTTATAATATCAAACCTTTTGATTTTTACCGGACACTAAAAGAGAATATCGTATACGAAGGACTGGCGGCAGCCTACAAAGAACAATATGTTGCAGCAGTAAGATAATAATATGTGATGAGACACAGTCAGGAATCGATAACAAAGATTCGTAAAAGCACAGGAGAGGATACATATGATTAAAGTTAGAGAATACAAAGGGCATATTCGTAATTGGGAAGCACTCTGTGAAAGGCTTGGAATTGATTTAGAGCTGGACAGAGAAGTACGCGAGAAACAGATTCTTGTGAAAGCGTATGAAACCTGGGGAGCAGAGATGGCAGACCACATGCATGGAATGTTTGCGTTTGCACTTTGGGATGAAGAAAAGCAAACGTTATTTTGCCTAAGAGACCCATTTGGAACAAAGCCATTTTATTACTATGAGACAGAAGACGGAAAGCTTCTTTATGGTACGAGTATCCGAAAAATTATGGAACAGCCGGGATTTGTAAAAGAATTAAATGAAGAAATGCTTCAAATTTATCTTACACTTACATATGTTGCCGGAGAAAATACATTCTTTAGAGGATTAAAAAAGCTGCTTCCGGGCCGTTATCTTATATGGCAGGATGGGGTAATGAAAATCGAGCGTTACTGGAAACCGGAATTTCATCCGGATGAGAGTAAGACGCTGGAAGAATGGGCAGATGAGATACATACAACCTTGAAAGAGATTATGCCGGAAGTAAAAGAAAAGGGTGAATATGCAGAATCATTCCTGTCAGGAGGAGTAGATTCTTCCTATGTATTGGCAATGTCTGATGTGACGATGACAGATTCCTGTGGGTATGACGAAGAACGTTTTGACGAATCAGGACTGGCAAAGGCGACGGCAGACATCCTTGGACGGGAAAATTCCAGATGCCGTATTACGCCGGAAGAATATTTTGGAATTGTTCCATACGTGATGTATAATATGGAGCAGCCGCTTGGTGACGCCTCTGCGATCGCATTTGCTCTTGGCTGCAAGGCAACGGCAGAACATACAAAAATCTGTTATTCGGGGGAAGGAGCCGATGAGTTTTTCGGCGGCTATAATATGTACCGCAATGCAGAACGATATGGGGATAACCTGAAGACATTTTATGTAGGGAATACCAATATCATGAAAGAGGAAGAAAAGAAAAGGATTCTTAAAAAATATGATCCGGATGTGCTTCCGATTGAGCTGGTATCCGGTTTGTATGAAGAGATGGAAGGGCTTGACCCGTTAAGCAAAATGTCGAATGTGGATATTCAGATTTGGCTGGAAGGAGACATTTATCTGAATGTAGATAAGATGAGTACAGCAGCGGGACTGGAAGTGAGAATGCCGTTGACAGACAGACGTATCTTTGATATTGCATCAAGAATGCCATCCAAATATAAAGTGAACGAGGAGCAGAATAAGGTGGCTCTTCGAACGGCAGCAGCAAAGGTACTGCCGGAAGAGATTGCATTTCGCAAGAAACTAGGATTTATCGTACCGATTCGTATCTGGATGGCGGATGAAAGATATAATCAGGATGTACAGGCAAAGTTCCACAGCGAAATGGCAGAAAAATTCTTCGATATGGCGGAAATCAATGCGATTTTTGAGGACTATATTGGCGGAAATTCTGACAATTGGCGGAAAGTCTGGACAATCTATACCTTCCTTGTATGGTATGAAGAATATTTTGTGAAAAGATAACATAGATTAATAAAATTTATAAGTCAAAATAGAGGCGGCCTTGGAAAGGGCGGCCTTTTTTGGAATATATAGATGAAAAGTATTTTGAGGTAAATGTGAGAATTGCTTGAAAAATGTGACAAAAAATGGGATAATGAAATAGTATAACTAAGCAAATATAATAAAAAGAATGGAGGAAAGAAGTATGAACAACTGGAAACGATTCGGTGCAGGTGTACTTTCCGCAGCGCTGGTGTTGACTTCAATTGCCGTAGTTCCGGCACAGGAAATCAAAGCGGCAGATGATCTGGAAATAAATTATGCACTGGGCGCATCTGCAACGGTCAGCGAGCAGGAGACGGATTACTGGGGAGCGGACAAGGCTGTAGATGGAATTGTAAACCGTGATGAACCTGTAAAAGCAAACCACTCACGTTGGGCAACGAACCCAAGCAGTTCTCAGACACCGCGAATTTTAACGGTGGATTTAGGAGTGGAAAGAACATTTGACCATTTCGTAATCGAATGGGAAAGAACGAATATTACAAACTTTAAGATTGCTGTTGCTGACAGTGCAGACGGTGAATGGACCAATGTGTACGTAAAAGATGATGGAGAGAACGTTTCATCTTTAACAAGTGACATCAAATTGGATGAGGCAGCAACTGGGCGTTTTGTACGCCTGACAGTAGATGGGTATAAAGCAGATCCGGGTAGCTGGCAGTCTGTATCCCTGTATGAATTTAAAGTGCTTGGTGATGTAGAAAACTTAAGCTTGGACGCAACAGCGGCAGCCAATGGTTATGAGGGTGGAACTAATTTTGTAGCAGGAAATGCCATTGATGGTAATGACACAACACGTTGGGCAAGCCCTGTAAGCCAAGGAGCACACTGGTTAAGTCTTGATTATGGAAAAGAAGTGACACTTCAGACATTCAAGATTCACTGGGAAAGAAAAAATCCTACGAATTACCGCATTGAAAAATCATCGGATGGAAGCAACTGGGAGACAGTAATAAGTTTTGACACTAAACCGGCTGATTATCGTCAGACAATCATTTTGGATGAAGCAATCAATACACAGTATGTACGTCTTTATGTAGAATCTTTCGATCCGACTGCAGCACCGGAGGGGCAAAACGAAGTAACATGGGCGACTGTTGGAATCTATGAATTTGAATCCTATGCTGTAGCATTTGAGGAAGCAGAGCTGCCAGCAAATCCTGGTGAGGCAGCTGATGCAATAGAAGTTCCGGAAAGTATTGAGGGAACGTCAGGAACATTCGAGATGCCGGAAGTAGATCCTGGATTTGAAATCAGCTTCATCGGTGCAGATTACGAGCAGATTTTAGACCGTGACCTTACCGTGTATGAACCACTGGTTACAAAAACAGTACAGATGAATTTCCGCGTAAACGAAGAAGGCAATGAAGAAAACGCAGTAGACTCCAAGGCATATAATATGGTAGTTACCGGAAAATATGAAGAAGAAGAAGGCGACAATGCAAAACCGGTAGTTATACCGGAACTTGCAGAGTGGAAAGGCGCAAAAGGCGGAGATTTTTCCGTCAACAAAAACAGCCGTATCGTAGTAGACAGTAAAGATGAAGCAGTGCTTGCAGTAGTAGCAGAAGAATTTGCGAAAGATTACGAAGAAGTAACAGGAAATTCAATCGAAATCGTATATGCAGACAGTGCCAATGCAGGAGATTTCTTCTTCACATTGATCGAAGAAGGAAAAGGTCTGAAAGAAGAAGGATATTACATGAACATCGGCGAATCTGTAGAAATCCAGGCAGAAGCAGCAGCAGGTGCTTACTGGTCTACAAGAACTATTTTGCAGATTCTTACTCAGACAGGAAATACAATCCCGATGGGTCAGATACGTGACTATCCGAAATATGAAGTGCGTGGTTTCATGCTTGACGTAGCAAGAAGACCATTCTCTAAGAAGATTGTAGATGAAGTTGCTAAAAACATGCTATGGTATAAGATGAATGACTTGCAGCTGCACTTGAATGACAACTACATATTCCTTGAAGATTATCCTGATTCCGAGGCAGCAATGACTGCATACGAAGGTTTCCGCCTGGAGTCTGATATTAAGGCGGATGGAGATTTGATTAAACATGATCTTACAAGTGAAGATATATACTGGACCAAAGATGAAATGAGAAGTATGATTCAGGATTATCGTAAACTTGGCATGACTATCGTACCAGAGTTTGATACACCTGCACATTCACTTTCATTTACAAAAGTACGTCCGGATCTTCGTATGGGAACAAGCGGTCGTGAGAATGACCACTTTAATTTACATAGCAAATACAATGATTCGCTTGAGTTTGTAACAAACCTTTGGGATGAATATTTGAAAGGCGAAAATCCTGTATTTGATCAGGATACAATCATCAATGTAGGAACAGACGAATATTCTGCAACATATACGGAACAGTTCCGCAAGTTTACAGATGATCTTATCGCACACGGACAGGAGAATGGCAATACCGTACGTCTTTGGGGAAGCTTGACTGCAAGAAACGGAAGCACGCCTGTAAGAAGTGAAGGGGTTCAGATGAACATCTGGAATTATGGATGGGCAAATCCAAAAGCAATGTATGAGCAAGGATATGATTTGATTGACATGAATGACGGACGAGTATACATTGTTCCGGCGGCAGGATATTATTATGATTATCTTGGAAGAGCTTCTATGTATAATTATGATCCGGCAGCCGGCATGGGCGTTCCGGCAGGTTCTGAGCAGACGCTTGGCGGTGCTTACGCAATCTGGAATGATATGGTTGACAAGAAGGCGAATGGTCTTAGCGAGATGGAAATCTATGACCGTTTCTATGATGCAGCGCCATTCTATGCGTCTGCATTATGGGGCAAAGGTGATATGACATTTGCTGATGCCCAGGCTGCAAGCGAAGAAATCGGTGAAGCCCCACGCACAAATGCATATGATAAGGTGGAAAGCAAATCAGATGAAATCATAGATTATGATTTTGAAGAAGGTCTTTTGGATGGAACTGAAAATAGTTATGATGCAACAGATGCGGTGAATGCCAAAGTAGAAGACGGCGCACTTGTATTAAACGGTGATGACAGCTATGTATCTACACCGATTAACCGTGTCGGACCTGGACAGGAATTTACATTTGATATTACATTTACGAAACCGGCAATGCCAGGGCAGATTTTATTTGAAGCAGATGCAGAATACGGCACCTTTGATATTCGGGTAATGGCAGATGGCACGCTTGGATTTACAAGAGAAGGTTATGATTATTCATTCGGATACAAGCTCCCGGTGAATCAGAAAGTGACGTTTACTATAAAGACAAATGGAAGTTCCACGGTATTAACAGCAGATGGACGGGACTATCGTGCAGTCGGAAGTTATACATACGAAGGTAACTTAAAGGCATCCGGCATTACACGTGCTTCCTTGTCATTACCGATTGAGCGCATCGGTTCTAAGACAAATGCAGTGAATGCAGTGATTGATAATATTTCACTTACTTCAAAAGTTGCCCAAGCAACTTATAATATGATCGATCCTTCTGACTTTGAAGTAACAACAGACAATGAACAGTCATTGACTGGAAAAGAAGGTCCGGTTTCACTCGCGTTTGATAATGATGAAACGACATTCTGGCATACGCAGTATAGTCCAAGTAAGAAAAACCTTCCGGCGGAAATCGTAATTGATATGAAGGAAGCATACGACATTAACGGATTCTATTATTTGCCAAGACAAAGCGGAGCAAATGGAAATATCAAAGAATATTCTATTTATTATGAAAATGAAGCAAAAGAATGGAAGCCGCTTATCGAAAATGGTACATGGGGCAGCTCTAATGATGAAAAGGCGGTATATTTTACACCGGTAAACGCTTCTAAAGTAAAATTAGTTGTATCAGATGGGGAAGGCGGATTCGGAAGTGCAGCAGAGATTCGCGTATTAGAAGGAACAGAGGACCTCGCAAAAGTGACATACCGTACAAGCGCATATGCAGAAGGTATTGGTAATGTAAATGTTTCTAAGGAAATCATTGACAAGGGTGAAGCAGTAACATACACTGCAGAAAGCAGAAATGGATCTACATTTGCAGGATGGTACGATGTACTTGGAAACATTGTAAGTGAAGAGGCAGTTTATACGGTAGTACCGGAAGAGAATCTTACTCTGATCGCAAAATTTGAGGGCGGAGAAGAAGGGCCGGTAGATCCGTCAACGGCAGATAAAACTGATCTTCTGGCTTTGATCGAATATGCAGAAACTCAGATGGCGAGTGAAGACTATATGTCAGTAATCCCAGCTGTAAGGACAGCATTTGAAGCGGTTCTTAATGAGGCAAAAGCAGTAAATGAAGCTGTTACAGCAACTCAGGCACAGGTAGACGCAGCATATGATGCACTTCTTGCGAAGGTACATCTGTTAAGCTTCATCGGCGGTGACAGTTCAGATCTTAAAACAGAATATGAAGTATTAAACGGATATGATTTGAACGCTTACACAGAAGAAAGTGCAAACGCATTAGCGAATGCATTAGCAAAGGCAAAAGAAATACTTGACTTAGGCGAGAATGCTCTTGCAGGGGATATTAAAGATGCTTATGATGCTTTAATGGCAGCAAAAGAAGGTCTCGTACGCCGCCCGGTTAACAAGGCTAAGCTAGAGGCACTGGTTGTTCAGGGAGAAGGCTATGCGGCAGAAGCAGAGAAATATATCTCAGTAGAAGACCTTAATACAGCACTTGAAGCTGCAAATGCAGTATTAGCATTATCTGATACAGAGATTACACAGCAAAAAATTGATGAGGCTTACAGCGTATTGCTTCAGGCTATCTTCGGATTAAGAGAAAAGCCAAATAAGGATGCTCTTAAAGATCTTATTAAAGA
>ERZ808035.405-NODE-405-length-41837-cov-7.011901_pt1 | contig 41837 bp, 45 predicted proteins | sample MGYA00380189_ERZ808035 | MGnify/ENA primary metagenome ERZ808035 (study PRJEB31490, sample SAMN06133407) | mouse gut metagenome | isolation source: M5_1 | host: mice | place: China: Chengdu | collected 2015-05 ...
AAACATATGACTCTTTTTATATTTATCATAAAAATAAATGGATAAGCCCGCAAATGGAGCTAGCACTGGATTTACTGGAAAAATATTTGGGTAAATGCAGTATATAACCATTTAATTATGGCACTGTAGAAACTGCATCATGGAAATATGCATAACTGGCTATTCTGTCATGGATAACTATGTTCACAGCACGTGGAAGAGTAAAGGATTTTCTATTTTTCGCACAATTTGCACCTCTTATATTTTATTGCTACTCAAATGACGATGTGATAAAATAGTTATGAACAAAATTTAATTCAAATACATATAGATTTATGAAAGTGAGGGAATGTATATGGATCTGAAAATGAACATATTAGAGCCAAATGAGATTCGAGATAATTTAATTACTTGTTTTAAAAACCAAACACTCATCCCTATCGTAGGGGCTGGTTTTTCTTGTGGTTCAATTTCTTATAGTGGTACTGTTCCCACTGGTTCTGAATATAAACAACACATGATTAATGTGCTAAATAAAAATACAGGATTTACTCCTGAAGAAATAAACAGCTTTAAATACGAATCATTTTCGACACTCTGTGATTATTACGAGGATAACGATAATGTTTTACCGAGTGTACGATTCGATTATTTAAAGTCAAATTTCTATAAAGTAGATATGCAAGATGATATAAGAACTTTATTTTTCAATATCGACTGGCCATATATTTATTCTCTAAACATAGACGATGCAATTGAAAATACAAGTCAATACAAAAGAATAATAGTTCCCAATAGAGAGTTTAATGATGAGATATTTAATGATGAAAAGTGTCTTATAAAATTACATGGGGATATCGGAGAAATAGTCACATATAAAAAGGGAGAAAAAATCTTTACTTCAAAAGAATATGCGTTAAGCTTAGATAGAAATGCACCTTTACTCAACAAATTAAGAAACGACTATAAAAACCAAAATATAATATTTATAGGATGCAGTCTTGATGACGAAATAGATTTAAAGACCTTATCCACATGGCCGTTTGATTATACTGATAAAGATACCTTGAGCCGAACAATTATTTTTATAAAGGGAAAACCAAGTAAATTACAGCAATCCAAGTTTAAAACATATGGAATAACTGATGTTGTCTGTTTTCAAACTTTTGAAGAAATGTATCATTTTTTGCTAGATACATGGAAAGAATCTACACAAATTCAAGGAGATGAACTGACTAAGCATAATCAATTTAGTATGTCTTTTTTAAAGGGAACCGAAATTGGAAAAAATCAAGATTACTTCTTATGGGGTAAAGGATTATTCGATTTAAAAAAACAAGTTATAACGTATCCTTACTATATTTATTTCACGTAACATAAAAGAAACAATTATCAAAAATATAAGCAAAAATAAAGTACATTTAATATATGGTTCGCGTTTATCCGGAAAATCATATCTTCTTGCAGATTTATATGAAACTATACGAGATCGTGAAGTGTTTTATTTTGATGGAAAATCTCGTATAACACAAACAGCATTGGAAAAATTAATAGAAAAAAGAGGCATAGTCTCTTTATTTGATATAGGCACAATTGAAAGGGATCAATTTGAATACATTCTTCAAAACGCACAGAAAATCAACATATATCATAGCAATTTTATTATTAATGTTAATTACAATGATAGTGATACACTAGGAATTGTAAAATGGAAATTAAAACAAAACATAATTCAATCAACAGATGTTTTAACATATTCACTAGATAATAGATTTATAGATAATAAAAAAGTGAAGGAACTAAAAGAAATTAATAAATTATTACCGACAGTGCACTTACCACCATGTACTTCCAAACGTACTTTGTTAGATCAATTAATATATGCAGAAAATTTGTTAAAAAAGAAAGGGAAGTTTTCAACACAACATATTAAAATTCAAACACCAAAGCAACTTGCACTTCTAATCGTATTAGCAATTAAAGAGAAAATTTTTTCTTTAGAAATAGTAAACTTTTCTTTTGATTTAGAAATTGCAGAGGCGCTTAAGAGATATGATCCTTTTATAGAAAGAATTGAAGTCAATATTCATGAAAAAGATGCTTCCGATTTATCAAGAACAAAATATGTATTAAACTCTAAATATTGGTTGAGAAGAGAGTTGGGTGAATATGCTCGCAAAAAAGAAAATTATAAAATTATTGGTGATGCATATAGATACATTATTAATAAAGTTATAGACTTTTGTGGTCATAACGAATATAAACAGCGTAAAATTTGTCGTAGCTTTATTTTATTTGATGTTATGAATGACATTTTTCTTGATGAATTTCATGGAAATATAGAACTAATTGTTTATGTATATACAGTATTGCATGAACTTTTAGCAAAGGATTTTCATTTTCTACACCAAAATGCCAAATGTTATCTAAATTATTCATATTTTATCGCAAATAATTGTGATAAATTAGATTACTTAAATAAAGCTTTGGAACTTGTGAAGATATCAAAAGCAATGATAGAGAACAAATATGAAGAAAAAAATAATGAAAGATTACTAATTACTTTAGCTCATACACAATATACATTAGCAACAATCCTTTGCGAAGTATGCAGAATTAATAATTATCTAAAAATTGAAGAAAATGATAGTGCCATAAATGAAATTAATGAAGCAGTTTATTCACCATATAATAGTGATGACTATCAGCGAGAACGCAAGAAAAAAACATTGCAAGGAATAAACAGCTTTATGCAAAACGCAATAACTAATTATACAGAACTAAATATATCTTCAGAAAGTCGCAATAAATTAGATGAACTAATCAATATATTTTTATTAGATAGCTAATGTGACTATTGCTAAATTGCAGTTTCACATGAAATAGTGAGAACAAACACAACCTGCATCATCGAGATGTATATAATTAATTTCTTTATGCGTATAGCAGGCAGGCGGCAGTATCCTCTTTGAGAGAGAATCTGCCGTCTTGTATTTCTGCATTACATTTGTATCATCTCAAGGCTCTTTCAAAAATGGTGTAGTAGTGGTGTAGTAAGCACCTTTCCCCGCCGTGAAATCATTGATTGTGCAGGCTTTTCCGGAACTTTTCAAGATAATGCCATGACAGATGAATAATATTTTTATCATATCTTTTATATCCCTTCATAAGACTTCAATCCTTGATATTTCAAGCTTTCAGGCACTTTTTTCATTTTTGGTTTTTTACCCTTACTTTGTGTAATTCGTTATAAATCTACGCAAATTTACGGGCAAATGGTGTAGTAATTGTTGTAGTAGATAGGAGGGTGTGGAGCGGCAACGGGGTTAAGGTAATCGGCCCGGATATAGAAAAACACCCGGACGGCGCAAGGCCATTCGGGTGCCGGGTACAACATTATGGGATGTCAGAAAACGACTATTTTCGCAAGCCTGGGTAAAAGCCACTATTGCAGGGAGTAGGCTTTTTTGATGGCAAATCAGGCAACAGGATTATGGAAGAAGACACGACAACACCTCCTTAGCGGTTGCCGTGTCTTCTTAAAAGAAAGGGGCGATAACCGCATTTCCAATCTGCGTGTTATCGGCTCTGCGTCTGTGGTCTGGCTCTGTGATAACTGAAAATATCAATTTCAAACTGAAGGTTGTCATTTTATTCTATGCCGCATTTTATCCCATAAAGCAAATAATATCGCGATTAAAAGATAGAATAGAACCAGCCAACACTTACCCTCCATCATACTGGAATTACTTGTAAAATACGGAAACACTAATGACATAAATAAATTAGAAATAAAATGTATCCACATTGGTATAAACAAATTCCTGCAATAGTTGTAGCATATTGCAATAATGATTGATGTGCATATATTCAATATTATAAAGGTAATGATATAATTTAACAAATAATCCATTGGTTGTCCTGCGGAAGATACGAACCATAATGGAGTATGCCAAAAAGACCATACAAGTGAAACTTTTAAGGATGACTTGATAACATTTCCATTGCTGTTTTCTTCAAAATATCTTTGCAGATAACCTCTCCAGCCAATTTCTTCGCCTGTTGCTCCGGTTATAATTCCATAAAAAACAGTGAATGCGATTGAACTGATGGATAACGATTTAAAGTCTATAATTGATACATCACCACTGTGATTAAGTACTATAATGTATGTAAAAACTACGGATAATGCAAATGCCAATGTTACTGCGGCAACCATGCCGATTTTGATTTTTGAAGCAAAAGCTTCTTTGACCCAATCTTTTCTATTCGCATTTGGCACTAATTTATTAAAAAATATCACTACGACTATTGTTGGCACCCACGATAGCAGTATACTTCCTAAAGTCATGACCATATCGTTTTTGGATAATAAATATATTCCCCCTGTCAGTAATATACCCATCCAAAAAACAATGTATGTTACAGCAATATATATACCAGGATTTTTATGATGCGTCATCATTTCCAACTCGCCTCCAAATTCTATTTTGTCGCTTTATTAATCAACTCTGCATTTTTGCTCATTCTCATTTCCTGCCTCCTTACTGAGAAAATATTTGTGTTGTTTTTTCATAATAAGTCTCCTTCTGTTATTAGGTGCATTGTCCCAAAATAGGCATTAGACAATGTATTTATACAATAAGATTCATCATAAACCATTGCATTGTTGGCAAGCAGACTGGCTATTCCATGCGTAACTAAAAAAATTTGAGAAAATATGCTATATGCCTGCCGATTATCTACATTTGCCTGTTTCTCCAAAATAGGAAATAAAGAACCAAAATTTTCCCCTGTAAGCCAATCAGAGAGGGAAATGCCTGCATAATAGTTTGAATGGAATAAGAAACGAAAAAGATTTTTTTCTTCTACGGCAAATTGAATGTGTCTCATACCTACTTCCAACATAGGACGTTCGTATTTGCCGCTTATACTTGTTACATAATTGATATGAAATTCGCTTGCTTTTTTATGTGCTGCAATTCGGACATCTTCAATCGTTTTAAAATGATATAAAACGGGCTGCGTTGAACAGCCGAGTTTCTGTGAAACTGTCCGGGCGTTAATGTTTTCTGCTCCCATTTCTTTTGAAATTTCAAAAGCTGCGTCTATAATCATTTCTTTTGTGACTTTCGCTATTGCAGGCATATTCTTACCCCCCCCCCATTTATAATTCACATTATATATAATCAAGATTATGTATACCGCAAATTATAAATCAGAAGCAAGCCATTTGTCAATCCCCCTGCTAAACCTTAACCAGTACTCACTTTTCCAAAAGACCGTATGGGCGACTATGAGATATGAGTTATCACCGCAACAGCAAAAGAAACCGTGCAGATTGAACAGGCCCAATCATGACCACCCGTCAAACGGGTGGTTTGCTCGCCCCTATAAGGGGCTGTTACCGGCCAGCGCCTAAAGACGCTGGCTTTCACTCTGTTCAAGTCTTAACGCCTTTGACTCGTCGCAGCCCTTAAAAGGGCATTTGTACTACTTGCTACCCTTAAAAGTGTCTTCGTACTCTTTGACACTCAGTTTATCCATTGCTATATCGTGACTTTCCTGCTCCTGTATATACTTTTTGATCGTTGCTTCATTTACTCCCACTGTGCTCACATAGTACCCTTCTGCCCAGAAATGTCTGTTCCCGAACTTATATTTGAGGTTTGCGTGCTGGTCAAAGATCATCAACGCACTTTTCCCTTTTAGATACCCCATAAACTGTGATACGCTCAGCTTCGGCGGTATGCTGACCAGCATGTGTACATGGTCGGGCATTTAATGTCCTTCTATAATCTCTACTCCTTTGTAAGCACAGAGCTGTTTTAATATATCCCTTATGCTTTCTTTGTATTGATTATAAATTATTTTTCTCCTATACTTAGGAGTGAACACTATGTGGTACTTACACATCCATTTAGTGTGTGCTAAACTATTTGCCTTATTGGCCATTAAAATCACCTTTCCTTTCACTATAAACTCGGCTTGAACAACCTTATTATAGTGGAAAGGTGATTTTTTTTGTATAACTGATACCGCGCACCCGCATAGCGGGTGGTTTATATTTCGCTCGCTTAGCAAGCTCAACAGAGTCACGACCCATAATCAAAAAAGCCCGTAAACATATACATGCTTACGGGTTTCCTATCAGCTCCCCGAGTAGGGCTCGAACCTACAACCCCGCGGTTAACAGCCGCGTGCTCTACCAAGTGATGCGGTTACATACCGGAAAACACTTAGTAGAAGGTTAAGTCCAAAATACTTTGGGGGACATTCTATAAAAATAGGTTTCTATAACTTACAGTTACCATGTAAATCTAAAAATACATTACACTACTTTATTTTATTTGGCAAGTGTATTTTTTCTGCCCTGACCGATTGGTCTGGCTTCAGGCTCTGGTATCTGATCCTATTTCGTACCTTTTGAATACAGCAGTAGCTACATACCGGTTTATGGTCAGTCCGAGTAATCTTGTCATACCGCCGCTCATACGGCGGCAGTAATATTCAGAAAATTTCCTTCACTCCATTCAGAGCAGAATTGCTGATAAGTCATGTTAAGCTCGACCGTGATCTTGTAGTCCCGCCCCACCTCTATCCTCTTGAACAGATTACCGGCTATCATTTTCTTCTGTTCCAAGGTAGCCGTGTCAAATTCTTCCGCCCATGACTTAAACTGATTATAGGCCGGCGCGATCATATCAATGCCCTTCTTCTTCTGCGCTTCTTCCGTCTTGAGTCCGGCAAGTTTTTCCTCGCTCTCCGCCACCCTTTCCTTTATCGTACTGATGGCTTGAGATAAGTCCTCCGGGGAATAAATGCTGTCACCTGTCAGCGTCTTGCCGATCTCCAGTTGGAGTTTCATAAGCTGCTCCCTGTTCTTCTTAATCTCCAGTTCAAGTTTCTTCTGCGTAGCCCGGTTCCCGGCGATCTTCCGCTTAAACATGGTCTGCAGCTTTTCTTCCTCCGGCGCCCCGTCCATGCACTTAAATATGCTCCGCATGGTCCTGCTCACCAGATCATCCACACGGTCTGCCTGATAGGTCGTCTAGCCTTCACACTTACAAAGCCTGCGGCTCTTGTGGTAACAGGAGTATTTGATCTGGTCCACAGAATATTCTGTGCCATCTTTCCTATCATATTTATCCCTGTACCGTATGGTGGTCAGCCGTCCCCCGCAATGGGCGCAGAACACGTTCCCGGAAAGCATCGCCTTCCCCTTTGTCTGCAGGGCGATATGCCGTTTTTCCTCATTCGCATTGTTCCTCTGCCCTAAGATGAACAATATCTGCTCATAGGTTTCATCACTGCGTATCCGCAGCGCCTGAAGCTGTTCGGATGTAGAGCCGTCCTCCATCCTGCCGCAGTAATAGGGATCCTTCAGGATGCGGAGGATTTTGATGCTGGTAAATCTGCCGCCATTGCTTGCCTTATATCCTTCTTTATTAAGGAAGTCTGCCATCCTGTATGAGCCGTACCCTTTATGTACCGTCATATCATCGATCATCTGCAGGATTTCCCGCTCTCCCGGATCGATCTCATACTTCTTGACCGGCACGCTCTTTCTGTTCACAAGCCCGCTGTCCACAAGACGGTAACCAAACTTTACCGGTCCGCCGGTATACAGGCCGGACAATACCATCTGCTGCATCTTGTTTTTGATCCTGATGGAAGTTTTTTCGCTCTCGCCCGATGCCTGCCAGAACCGCAGGTAATTGGTCAGCTTATCAACATGGCTGTCAAACCGCTGCTGCCCCTCCTGTGTGCTCCATACCTCAATGCCGTGCTTTGCGAACCATTCCACCACGAAAGGCGTCTCATCATCGATCCTGCCGATCCGGTCAAACATGAATACTAAAAGGATATCAAACTCTTTCTTCTGCGCCGCATCCTTAAGCTCCTGTATGGCATCCCTGTCCTGCGCGGAAACCTTGTAACCGGACACCCCTTTTTCGGAATATTCCTTTATGATCTCCCAATCTTTCTGGTAACTGGCGAAGTCATGGCACGCCGTCCTCTGCATGGGGATGTCGTTCTCATTCTTGTCGTTCCTGTCTACCTGTTTTTTCGTTGATACTCTGTAAAGACAATAAACCCGTTTCATAATGCTTCCTCCGTACATTTCTTATTTGTACGGAACTGCGTCTCTGATACTATTCAGTTGCCAAGGTGCCGTTCAGAAAAATATGTTTTCCTATAATATTATTATACACGGTATCGCCCCCTGCCGCAACATAAAACGCAGATAAAATCCAACACAGTTCCCCTGATACGATCCTATTTATACCGGTTCCATGCACTCCTGAATATTTCTCTGAAACCGTTCTTCATAGCTTTCCGTAAGTATGTCCCTGATCCTGTCTTTTATATCCGGCGTCTCGGTCTTGCTGAACCTGACCATGACCACCGCCCCATTTACGTCCAGCCGTATAACAGGATCAATATTTTTCTTGCATCCATACATCCAAGGCACTCCTTTCCGTGATACACCACTCACTAAAAACGATATGGGTCTGCCTCCGGTCAGACTGCTCCGACACGGGGCATTTTTATCTGATCAGCCTGATCTTCCCGATCACCGGCAGTTCCTTCTCCTGTCCGTTCACCGCATTTATGATCCCGATGACCATAAATACCGGGAATACAAAAGCCACATATCCCAACATCCTTACTATGATAAAAAGCTGCCACGATACCGTAAGGATCAGAGCCGCCAGAAGCCGGTACACAACACTGTACACGATCTCGGTTGCAAATAAGGTGATCCCCTGTCCCAAATGGAATCTGACAAACTGTGTTTTCTTCTCCATCAAAAACGGCACAAACACCAGAAAACCGATATAAGCCATAGCCGCCATTACTTTTTCATCTTTCCCGTCGTTCTTCTCATTTACCTTTGTCCTGTCCTGCATGTCCATGATCCCCCTTCACATATATACGGCAATACCGGGGACGCCCTTTCACGTTTCCCCGGTCTGCCGATAACAAAAGTTATATATAGAAACTTTACTACGTTTTAATGCTTCACGTTATGTACCGTATTCAGGACGGCATGACCGCCCATCTGCTCTGCCCCGGTACGGGAATATCCAAGCCGCTTATTGCTGTAAGCGCCGTGATACCGACGGCAGGTGGCGGCAGTTGACGAAGCTGCCCATGCCTTGCCCTCCGTATCCCCCTTTGACCCTGCGGTACGGGATATGCCGGTCTCCTTATCTGGCGGATCGTGGCGGTCCCGGCGCTGCCATGCGCCGGTCACAGGCCCTCCGGGTTGCCGCTCGTGCCTTTGATGTCATCTTGTTTGACGGGATAGGCGGTCCGAAAGGAAAAGGTTCCTTTCCCGTCCGCACCCGCAGGCAGTCATCGCGCCCGTGCCTGAGCCGCTTGCCGCACAGAAGGAGAAACTTGAATACTGGATATGAACAGGGCATCCCTGTTATTTATCAAAGTCCGATGAGGATCTGAAACTCCCCTTATACTATTAGCCGTTGGGAGCCGCCTCCTGGTCCGCTTTTTCAGAAAAAATTTTAATTTTCTTCCCGCAGGATATTTCTCAGTTTGTCAAGGACTTCCTTATGCCGGCGGCGCAGGGTGGTCTTTGCCACATGGAGCGCATCGCTGACCTGCCGTTCTGTCTTTTCAAGAAAGTAAAGCTCCTCGATCAGTTCGCGCTCTTTCTCCGTCAGTTTCCCTAATGCCTGCTCTAACAAAAGCGACCGGACGGTCTGCTCCTCCATGCTGCCGCCGGACGCAAACTGCCTGTGCCTCTCTGCCAGCCGTTCATAGGAATCCTCCCGCCCCGGTATCACCGTGACCTCTCCCGTCTGCGGGTCGATCGTTACCCGCTCGGCTTTCAGGTCTTTCATAAAGTACCTCTCCTTGCGCTCCCCCTTATAGTATTCCCGGTACACTTCCTCACTCACCCTGACCCGTTTCCCTTCTATATGTAGATAAAACTTCCTCTCTTTCATACGCACCTCCGTGATCTGACTGTTGACAGGTATCAGATCCCGAAGGCGGGGAGCGGCAGCGAAGGGGATGCGCTGTCTTTCCCGCGCAAAAAAAATGCCGCGGCCGGTAAAAACTACCAGACGCGGTAATGCAGGCACTACAGTTCCTTTCCCATTCCCTGTAATCCTTCAGCGGCAAAGCATTCTCCCTTATTCCATCCGTATTTGCATGTCATCAATGCAAATATGGGACTGCATTCTGTCATCTCTCTGTCGGGACAATGCTTTGTTTATTTTTTTACATCTTATATTTCTGAATACACGCTATGTTTGATATGACGGAGAAATGCCTTACTCCTGATAACAATAGCCGACGCCGCGGACATTCGTGATCACCGCCGGGAATCCGGCTACGGTCTCCAGCCTGCGGCGGATCCTTTTGATGCAGGAGTGCATGATGCTCTCCGCATAATCCCCCTCCTCCTTCCATACTTTATAAAAAAGCTGTTCATAAGTAAACACCCTCCCCGGTCTGGAGACAAGCGTGAGCAGCAGGTCAAATTCCCTGCCCGGAAAAAAAAGTTCCCTGCGATTGACAAAGACCTTGCGGTATTCCGGAATGATGCACAGCCCTTCCCCGGACGGTTCGCATCCAACGTAGCCGTAGCGGGGATTCCACTCCGTATACCTCCGGATCAGCGCACGGACGCTCGCCATGCTCTCCTCCGGTCTGACCGGGCACTGTATGTATTCGTCCGCCCCATTCTCCAATACGGCGATCTTCTCCGTTCCGTCATAGCGGTTTCGTATGACGAGTATCGGGACATTGCTGACCCGCCTGACCGTCCTGACCGCATCCACGACATTCACCCTGCCGTAGATCAGTACCAGCGAATACCCTGTGCCTCCATCCAGTTCCTCCGCCGCCTTCCTTATGCTCTCCGCATAATAGGGACGTACCCCGCCGCAGGTCCATCCCCGTTTCCGTTCCGGTACCGCATGAGTGTCATATCCAATGACAAGCATCCTCTCTTTCATCTGTTTTTCCCCTTTTACACATCTGCATTTCTTTTCCGTCAGAAATGCGCTGCAGCGCGAAAGGCAGCGATAAATCTCCTTTATCCCTGCCCTTCCATCCTTTATTCCATATAAGACTTGATTTCCCTTTCCAGTACACTATGGGCGTTTCTGCAAGCAATGGATTAGGATATCCTTTCGGATATCCTAATCCACGCTCCACCGCCTGCGGCGGCTCGCTTTGCTTGTTGGGGACACCCCAAACCCCGGATAGCCTTTTCTCTCATTTATATTTCCTCGCCTTTTCAACAAAGGACTTTACAAATGCCGGATTAGATGGATAATACAAATGAGGAAACCCTATAAAACAATTCCCGCTCTCAATAATACAGGAATAGCTTTTCCCCGTTACCGGCTTCACCGCAGTAACATCCTCTCCATTACAGGTACTGTCATAATAATGAAATTCATGTCCCTTTATGACAGCGCCTTTCGGTAAAAATCTGCTCTCCTTTTCCTGCATCTCAACATAACCAAACCGCACCAATTTCCCGGCATAATAGCACTCTGCATCAACAACACCCACCATCGCATAGCTGTTTCCCTCCTGATCAACCAACGCCTTATGCAGATACATAAAACCGCCGCACTCCGCCACCACCGGCATCCCTTTTTCTACCGCTTCCTTTACCGCTTTTCGCATGGCAGTATTTTGGCTTAAATTTTTCGCATACAATTCGGGATAACCTCCCCCAAGTAAAAGCCCGCTGCATCCGCGCGGCAGTTTTTCATCACGGAGAGGAGAAAACCAGACTAACTCCGCTCCGTTTTCCTCAAGGAGCCGCAGATTATCCCTGTAATAAAAACAAAAAGCCTCATCCCTTGCGACCGCGATTATTGGTTTTCCATCTTCGCAGACTTTTTGTGCCAGAGCAACCGTCTTTTCTGCTTTCCCCGGCACTCCTACCCGTTCTACCCCTCTTGCATCCTTCTGCTTTCCTGTATTTCCCGTCTTTACCATGCCCTCCAATTCTCCCGCGCTCTCTGCAATCTCCACGACCGCTGACAGTGACACCGTCTTTCCAAATTCTGCCGAAAGCGCCGCCAATCTCTCCCTTATTCCCTCCAATTCATTTGGCATGACCAGCCCCAGATGGCGGCTTCCTACTTGAAACCTTTCATCTTCTGGTAAATACCCCAGCACGGGAAGCTGCAGTTCCCCCTCTATCAAAGGTTTTAGAATTTCATAGTACCCTCCCGATACTCTGTTCAAAATCACGCCCTGAATCAAGTGCTCTGTATCATACTGAAGAAATCCTGCCAGAAGCGCAAGCACAGAACGTCCCATTCCCTTTGCATCCGTCACAAGTATAATAGACGTTTTCGTCACCTTTGCCAAATGATAAGAAGAACCTTCCTCTCTGGTCCCGCCCAGTCCGTCATAGAGTCCCATAACGCCTTCGATAACGGCAATACCCGCCCCTGCCGCATGTTTCGCAAAAAGCTTTCTAGTCTGTTCTTCGCCGGTAAAAAAGGTATCTAAGTTATAAGAAGAGATCCCCAGCACCTTTTCATGGTACATAGGATCAATATAATCCGGTCCGCACTTAAAAGATATCGTCACTTCACCCTGCTCTTTCAGCGTCTGCAAAAGCGCACAGGTAACGGTGGTCTTTCCGCTGCCACTGCCCGGTGCCGCAATCATCACTCTTTTACAGTTCATACTCCTTCTCCCAGATAAAAGGCAAAAATCCACACCGGATTTTCCGCCTGCATCAAATGATAGTCTCCCACCTCTTTTGCCCTGCTCACCTGCACCTGTACTATCTCTGCATCCTCAATGCCAAACTCTGCAAGGCATTCCCTGATCTCGCAGATCGTTTCCATACTGACCGCATTCATAACGATCCGTATGCCAGGACTGCGCTGATATAATACTTGCAGAATTTCCCGCAGGCAGCCGCCGCTTCCCCCGATAAAAGCATGGGTGGGTGCAGGCAGATCGGTCAATCCTTCCGGTGCCTTTTTCTCCACTACCGTAATATTTTCCAACCCGAATTTCTCACGGTTTTCTCTGATCAGAGCTGCCGCTTCGCTTTTCTGCTCTATGGCATAAACCTGCAATTCCTCCGAAAGCCCGGCACTCTCCACCGCGATTGAACCGGTGCCGCTGCCAATATCATAGACCACCGCCCCCTGCGTTAATCGCAGCTTACAGATACTGATCTCCCGCACTTCTTCCTTTGTCATGGGAACCCTGCCCCTGATAAACTCCCCGTCCGCCTTGCCGTGGGTGAGACGCGAATTTTTGACATGAGGATTTTTCACCATACAAGTGTACAGCCCCTCCCCCGTAACCTTGCGGCACTCTTTGGGAGAAAGCGTTTTGACCCATTCTTCTTCATAAGAAAGCCGGTAACCAACGGTCACTTCGCATTCTCCCATATTCGCCTTCTCCAAAAGTTCCCCCAATCGGTTCACATCCAAAACTCCGGACATCAGCAGAAAAGTCTTAGGATTCCTCTCAATCTTTCTTGTAACTCCCCGCAGTTCTTTCCCGTGCATACTGTAGACCGCCGCATCCTGATAACCTTCCCCGATACGCGCCGCCAGCGCAGCCACCGAGGATATACCCGACAGGACACGAAGGGAAGCCTTCAAACCGCCCTTCTGAATCTCCTCCTCCAACGCAAGATAGACCTTCCGGCATCCACTGTAAAAACCGCTGTCCCCGGAAAAAAGCATCACAACCTTTCTGCCACCATGGAAAATATTCTCTGCCTCATTTTTTTCCTTCATCTCTTTTAAGTAAGCAACAATCTGCTCAGCCTGATAAAGAGACCGCTTTTCCACTTTGGGATGATAAGGCTCCAGCACCCGTTCCGCCCCCAGCAGAATATCCGCCTCACAAATGGCTCTTTGCACTTCTTTTGTCAGGCTTTCCTTACTCCCCATGCCCACCCCCGCAAGGGTAATCTGAAAAAACATCTCCTCACGGATTCGCTTATTATACAGCTTTTCAATCTCGCAGCATACTTCACAAAAAGAATATCCTTCTTCCTGCGGACAGCCTACGACAAATACTGCTGCCCCCGCTTTTTTTGCTGCTTCCAGCTTTTCGGGAAGTCCGCCTGTCGCTCCGCTCTCTTTTGTCACTAGAACGCTGATTTCATATTGCCGAAGCACAGCCTCGTTCATCGCTTCCGTAAAAGGTCCCTGCATGGCAATAACCTGTTTACCGCAGATTCCCTGCTCTACACACAGGGAAATACTTTCCACATTGGGCAGGACTCTGACATAAAGCCTCTTTTTTACTTCCTCCGAGACACAGTAAGCGGTCAGTTCTTTACTTCCCGTGGTCAGAAGAATATTTCCCTCTGTTTTTGCAAGTGCTTCCGCGCAACTTTGTGCCGTCTTAAAAAAAGTAATCCTCTCTTTTCGATCCGTAACGGATACATCCCTTTTCAGTCGCAGATACAAAATTTTCTTTCCTTCCGTATCCTGCCCGGAAGCGTTTATCTCTCCGACAGCGGCTTTGATATTGGCGGTGACCGTCTCCGCATAAGGATGCGTCGCATCTACGACTGTATCGTAATTCCCTTCTTCTATAAACGCCCTGATCTCATCCCGTTCCATTCTTCCCTTACGGACTGTCAAAAGCGGGTGGCTCTTTAACACAATCTCCCCATATTCCGTAGCAACGCAGACCGTATGCCTGATTCCCGCATCCGCCAATAACTCCGACAGTCTTCTCCCCTCAGTTGTCCCCGCAAACAGTAACAGATTTTTCAATCTTATCCTCCCTATATCCTCGTTTTGTGACCAATTTCCCGTCAAGAATCTCTGTATCGGAATTTCCAACAAACACGATTGTATACATATTGACTTCTTTATCCCGCAATTCTTTTAAGGTACATACGCCGGAAGCGGTGCCTTCCCGTCCTATGTTTTCCACATACCCGCAAGGTCTCTCCCCCTCCATATTACAAAGCAGGAGATCGCAGGCACGCCGCAAATACTCCTTCCTTTTACGGCTGGAAGGGTTGTAAATAGCAATGGCAAAGTCCCCCATGGCGGCTGCTAAAAGCCGCTTTTCAATCTTTTCCCACGGTGTCAGCAGATCGCTTAAGCTGATGACACAAAAATCATGATTCAAAGGTGCGCCGAGAATCGCCGCGCCGCTGCTTGCCGCCGTGATCCCCGCGATTACATGAAGTTCGACATCCGGATAATTCTGTCCAATCTCATACATCAGGGAAGCCAGCCCATATATTCCCGCATCCCCGCTGCAGACGAGGGCGACCTGTTTTCCCTTTTCCGCTTCCCGAAAACAAAGCCTGCAGCGTTCCGCCTCCTGCCGCATCGGGGTGGAGAGCAATTCCTTTTTTCGGAAACGCTCCCCCAAAAGCTGTAGATACAAGGTATACCCGACGATCACATCCGCTCTCTCCAAAGCCGCGATCGCCTCACCGGTCATCATCTCCTCTTTCCCCGGTCCCATCCCGACGATATAAATCTTGTTTTCCATGCTTTTTGACTCCTCTTTTTTGATCGAAGCTACAAACTGCCTGTAAGACTGAACTGTTACTGATTATCTGCTGACACTTTCCCCCGCCTCAAATTTTACGTACCACTCCCGCTTCGCAACCGCGATCGTCATGCCGTCCTTCGCGTGCTTGCCGGCTATCAGTTTTCCGTCTTTCCCGCACGCCCTGACCGCCGCACGCTCACACACATTGTCCACGCCTGCCTGCTGCTGTACAAAAGAGGATGCTGTAAAATCTCCCTCTGCCTCCATAAGTTCCGCCGCCGTATAAGTAAGAAACGGGACATCCGTTTTCCTGCACCATGCGAGAATACCCTCCTCCTCCTTTTTTAAGGAAACAGACGCGAGCGCGAAAATTTCTTCTTCAGCAATATCAAGTTCCTCTAACTTTTCGGTAATAAAATGATCGATCTCCTTTTCCGATTTTCCCTTTTTACATCCCAGACCAATCGCATACCGTTTTGGAATTAAAGTAAGTGCCGCATCCACACTTCCTTTTTTAGAAGTAACTGCCACATCTACCGCTTCTTTCGACGGATATGCCGTCAGACAGATTTCCCGCGGCACAAAGGCGTTGTCCTCCAGACGCCCCGCCTCTATAGACATCGTGATCTTCTCTCCTGCCAGCGCTTTCGCGGACACCTTCGCAATTCCTTCCTTATTTCCGATAAAAAGCCCGTTTCGTTTCGCGAACAGATCCACGGCAAATTTCCTGTTTAAGTCTGTCGCGGTCGTAACGACCGGCTCCGCTCCTGACTTCTCCGCTAAAAATACCGCAAGCTTATTGGCACCACCCATATGCCCGGAAAGAATCGGTATCACATACCTTCCCTTTTCGTCCATCACAAGTACCGGCACATCATGCAGCTTATCCGTCAGATGCGGGGCAACAGCCCTGACCGCAATGCCGCAGGCGCCGATAAAGAGCAGGGCGTTTTTCTCCTCCATCTGCGCTTTTGCCCATTCCCCCACGGAAGTCTCTACAACCTGTATCGCAGCTTTCCCGCCTTTTTGCGCAGCGTAATTTTGGCGGCTGGTATAAAGGGCAATCTCCATCTTCTCCGACTCTTTTATTTTAGCCGCAACTTTTCCCGAAAGTTCCATGCCCGCCTGTGTAAAGCTGATGACACTAAGTTTCATGCTCATTTCCCCTTCCGAAATTCTGTCGAAAAATCCGGCGCATACAGTCTGGAGCGCTGATAATGCTGATGGGTGAGCGCTTCTCCCACCAACACCAACGCCGTCTTGGTAATACCGTACATTTTCGCCGTATCGGACAGTTCCGCCACCGTACAGGCATATGCTTCTTCCTCCGGCCATGTCGCCTTGTAGACGAGCGCCGCCGGCGTATCCTTTGGATATCCGCCCGCGATCAACCGCCTGCTCAATTCCTCCAGCATCCCCGCGCTCAAATAAATTGCCATGGAAGCCTGATGTGCCGCAAGACTCTCAATCTGTTCCTTCTCCGGCACCTTCGTCCTTCCTTCCATCCTTGTGATGATCAGCGTTTGTGAGATGCCGGGCAGCGTATATTCCAGATTTAAGGATGCCGCCGCTCCAAAACAGGCGCTCACGCCGGGGCAGCTTTCATAGGGGATTCCCAGCCTGTCGAGTTCGTCCATCTGTTCCCGAACCGCCCCGTAAACGCTGGCATCCCCGGTGTGCAGACGCACTACTTCCTTTTCCTCTTTTTGCGCCTTTTCCAGAATAGCGATCACTTCCTCAAGCGTAAGCTTAGCACTGTTATGAATCTCACAAGTTTCCTTCGCATAGGACAACAGCTCCGGATTGACTAAAGAGCCCGCATATACGATCACATCCGCCAAAGAAAGCAGACGCATCCCCCTGACCGTGATCAGATCCGCCGCGCCGCATCCTGCGCCAACAAAGTAAACCATTCCGCACCCCCCTTACTCCTTGCCAATTCTCCCAATTCGTTAGAATACAAAACGCAGTCAATTATAAGTTTTCCGCCGGCACGTTTTCCCAGATAAAAGCAGATACGCTCCGCTGCCCGTTCCATGACAGGTTCTAATTTCCCGTTCTCCTTTAGGATCGGTACTGCCTCCTCTGTGGTAACGCAATCCAAAATCCTGCGGCACAATTCAGGCTCTACGCCCTCGCGAAGCGCAAATGCAGCCAACAGTTCCATTCTGCAGTCCGCCTCTCTGGAATGGGTATTCATAATCCCGCCCGCCACCTTGATCAGTTTCCCGATATGTCCCGTCAAAAGAAGTTTGGAAAACCCAAGCTCTACCGCCATATCTACGGTATCTCCGACAAAGTTGCTGCACTTCACGCTTTTGTCCAAGTCATAGCCGTAAGTCTTTCTCATAAAATCAAGACCATAGTTTCCCGGCGCTACCGCAACGTAATCAAATCCCTGTGCCTTTCTTTGATTCAACTCCACGCGAATAGTATCCAGAATCGCCTGACTGCTCATCGGTTCTACGATCCCGCTCGTCCCCAGTATCGAGATTCCTCCGACTATCCCAAGTCTCGGATTAAATGTCTGTCCGGCCAGCCGTTCACCATCCGGCACCGAGATTTCAATCCGCAGACTGCCCTTGTAATCTGCAAGCCTGCAAACTTCCAGCACTTCCCTGCGGATCATTTCTCTGGGAACGCGGTTGATTGCCGCATTGCCGATCGGCTGGTCCAGCCCCGGCTTTGTTACTCTCCCGACGCCCACACCGCCTTCAATCTGTATCTCCTGCCTGTTTCCTGCTTCCTGTTGATCCGCTTCGGCAACCGCATAAGAAACACTTGCATAGATCAGCGCGCCCGTGGTCACGTCCGGATCGTCGCCACCGTCCTTTTCCACCGCACAGCGCACCATATCCTCCCGCCTGACAATATCCAGAATTTTCGCTTTATAAGGAATCCCCTTCGGCGTTTCTATCGTAATCTCCGTTTTCATTTTTCCTGTCAGAAGCATGTAAGCTGCCGCCTTTGCCGCCGCTGCCGCACAGCTTCCCGTTGTAAATCCGTACCGCATAAAACTACCTGCCTCTCCCATACAGAAAAGCAATATTTGAATCAGCGTTCCCCAACTTGATATAACAGCGCATTGCAGATAGCTGCCGCAATATTACTGCCTCCCTTTCTTCCCCTGTTCACGATATAAGGAATCCCGGCGCTCATGATCAGTTCCTTTGCCGCCTCCACATTCACAAACCCCACCGGCACGCCGATCACAAAGGCTGGCTTAAAACCGCCTTCCTGCATCATTTCATAGAGGCGGATCAATGCCGTCGGCGCATTACCGATGACAAAGATAACAGGTTGCTCAATCTCCCTTGCCTTTTCCATGCTGACCGCCGCTCTGGTGATCCCCCGCTCCTTTGCCTGTTTAACCACATCCTCATCCGCCATAAAGCAATGTGCCTCACCGCCCAATTTTGCCAGCGTCTTTTTATTGATTCCGGATAGCGCCATATTGGTGTCCGTCACGATATCCGCGCCACTTAACAATAATTTCTCCGCAATATCCACCGCATTTTGAGAAAACGTCATGGTCTTCGCATAATCGAAATCCGCACTGGTATGGATGACCCGCTTCGTAATCATCTCCTCTGCTTTCGGAAGGACGATTCCCCTCTCCGCAAGCTCCGCTGAAATGATCTCAAAGCTTCTTTTCTCGATTTCTTCCGGCCGCAGCCACTCAATTCTTACTTCGTCCACTTAATCTCTCCTATGTTCTTTAATAGCAGCGCATTGTCTTCCCTGCTTTTAACTGCAATCCGGTAATACCCCTTTGACAGTCCCCTAAAATTCTCGCAATCTCGAATCAGGATACCCCTTTTTAATAGCTTTTCATAGAGCAGCGCCTCGCTGTAAATAAGCAAAAAGTTTGCCTCTCCCGAAACCACACGGATACCCAACCGCCTCAATCCCTCCATCAGAAACTTTCTCTCTTTCGCTACATATTCCGCCGTTTTGATGAGATACCCTTTTTGTGCGGCACAGACACATCCCGCCGCCTGCGCAAACACGGAAAGATTCCATTCGGGAAGCTGTATTCTGATCCTTTCCAAGAGCCGCCTGTCTGCACATACCAGATAACCGAGGCGCACGCCGGGAATTGCAAATATTTTGGTAAATGCCCTGACAATGATCAGATTTTCATACGTCTCTATCTCGTCCAACATAGAGATTTCTTCTGTACAAAATTTGGCAAAGCACTCGTCAAGCGCCACACAGATACCCATTTTACGGCAATGTGAAAGCAGCTTTCTCAGATAGTCTTTGTCTAAAATCGTTCCGAAAGGATTACCCGGATTCGCCAGAAAAAGCAAGTCCACATCCTGCGTCAGAATCGAAAAAAAATCCTCCTCCGGTCGAAAACCGTTCTCCTCCCTCATGTCATAAAAGATGATTTCTCTGCCTGTCGCTTTCGACGCATATTCATATCCATAAAAGGACGGCGTCGGTATCACGGTCTTTTTCGGTCTGAGCGCATGGACAATTGCCATGAGCAGCTCTGATGCTCCGTTTCCGAAAAGCAAATATTCCTCCGAAACATCTAACATACCGGCGACCGCCTGCTTCAGCTCTTTTCCGGCAAGATCCGGATATCTGTCACAGTGTTCCACTGCCTCCCGCAGAGCCGCCTTAACCGCCTGCGGTATACCGAGCGGATTGACATTGACAGAAAAATCGACCGTCACTTGATTTCTATAAATATCCCCGCCGTGGATTCCTTTCTCCATTTTCCGCCCTACCTCCACATTCCCACAGCCGCCATGAGCAGCAGGCAGCCAAATTCACTGATCCATGCCGTCAAATACATCAGGCGGTTTGCCAGTCGGATATCTTCAAACTCTACTTTTCGCAGGGCATCCCCGATATAAGGTTTCTTAACTACCTTTCCAAAATAACTGGCATTCCCGGCAAGCCTGATTCCCAAGGCTCCCGCGCACACCGATTCCGTCTGCGCCGAATTGGGGCTGGCATGGTTTCTGCGGTCTCTCTTATAAACGGCATACGCCCTCTTTCCCGAAAACTGCTTTCCGCACAGGAAGGCTGCAAAAATCATAATATATGCGCTGATTCTGGAAGGAAGATAGTTTGCCGCGTCGTCCAGTCTTGCCGCCGTTCTGCCAAAATACAGATAGGTTTCGTTTTTATAGCCGACCATAGAATCCAGCGTATTCACCGCCTTATACCAAAAGCCCAATACCGGTCCGCCAAGCGCTGTATACAGCATGGGCGCAATCACTCCGTCGGAAGTATTTTCCGCGACCGTTTCGATCGCCGCTTTTGCGATTCCCTCCTCATCCAGACAGTCGGTATCTCTGCCGACGATCATAGAGACCGCTTTTCTTGCGTCTGCCAGACGGTCATCTTTGAGGCATTCATATACCTTCATGCTCTCTACTTTCAGGCATTTTGCGGCGAGGAGCTGATATGTCATGATCGCTTCTGCCGCCACGCCTGCCCAGACGTGAACCCGATATGCTAATAACAGCAAAAGCGCTGCGGCAATCGGCACACTGACGGTAATAAGCCCGACCAGACAAACGCCCTGCCGAAATTCCTTTGCCGTATCCCGCGCAGATTCCGCTGCCGCCTTGTCCTGTCTGTGCCCAATACTTTCGCGCCTTAACCAATTTTCTGTCTTACCGATTATATTTCCCATCAGTCGGACAGGATGCGGGAAAAAATAGGGATCCCCTAACAGCATATCAAGTATAAATCCTACAAAAAAAGCAATCATGTGATATCTCATCTTTTCCCCAATTCCGAAGCAATACTTCTTTCTGCATCTGTGCCCTTACTCCCCTCCACTGGCTGCTGCAGCTTTTCTGCCTCTGTCAACTGCGTCCTCCCATTTCCCCAACGGCAAATACAGCGAAACCCTCTCCCGTTTGCCGTTTGGTAGTCGAAATAATCCCCACCGCAGTATCGGGAAAGCAGTGACATGATCGTGCCTCCATGTACTACCATACCAATGGTTCTCTGCTCTCTGTTTCCTTCCCATTCGACAATCTGTCCCAACATTTTTTCAAATCCAAGCAAACAGCGCCGCATAAACACTTCCCGACTTTCGCCTTGCGGGAAAGGAAGCGAACCGCCGGAGTCGATCCATTCCTGATAGCGCACATCCTCCTGCAATTCCCTGTAATTTTTGCCTTCGAACGCGCCAAAATCACTCTCCCTCCACTCGTCAATACAGACTGGCGAAAGAGCCGGATAAAGAATTTCTGCTGTCTGTAAACACCTTATCATCGGACTGACAAACAGCCCGTCAAGTTCCGGATAACAGCCTTGCTCCTGATACTGCCGCAATTCTTCTATCCCCTCCTCGCAAAGAGATTCTTCCGTCGTTCCAAGATATCTGTGTTCCCGATTAGACTTTGCTGCCCCGTGCCTGATCATCACAAGCGCTACTTGATTTTCTGTCCGATCCCGCATATCACACGCACCACTTCCTCGGCTTTCTTCGCCAACTCCACAACTATCCTGCCTGTCCGTTCCCTGTACTCCCTCTCAAATGCTTCCATCGGCACAATCCCATTGCCAATATCGTCACAGAGGATAATGCAATCTGAAAAGTTCTCCAAAAAGCGATCCGTTTCCGCCTCCGGGCTGCCGCCTTTTATCATACAATCCTTCACCCAATTATGAAAATGATTGATGACCACAAGTTTCCCCGATTCGCTTATCTTTTCGGGCAATTTCCCGTCCCATATCAGACAATGATCCGCCCCATATTTTGTAAGTACATATGCAAGTTTTCCCTGCGCATATCCCCCAATAATAAGCTTCATGGAAACCTCCCTATCTCTGTCACCGCTGCCGCAAGCATCATACTTCCCTCACAAAGCAAAACAAAATATCCTGCCGTGTCGCCCGTGATACCGCCAAACTCTTTTTTGCTCCGATAAGCATAGTAGATAAAACTGACAACCGCCGCCGCGATCACCGGTGCCGCCCAAAGAGACTGCCAGAGCATAAAACCAATACAGCATCCCCCTTGCAAATACAGAGACCACTTCACAATCTTTTTGTGGGAAGTATCCGCAAATTGATACAGCATCCCTTCCCTTTTTGCTGCCAAAAGAGAAACAACGCCGATTCCGCTAAGACAGCGGGACAGGAAAAAGCCGCCGCTGACAATTCTTAAAAAACGCTCGCTTACCACTTCCGAATATGCTCCAAGCCAAAGCAAACCATAGACTGCAAGCATGATGACCGCAAACGCCCCAATGTGCGGATCCTTCAAAATTTCCAACTTCTTCTCCTTTGTGCCGTAAGAATGCAGCGCATCCATGGTGTCCATAAAACCGTCCACATGAAAGCCTCCCGTAATGATAAGTGGAATCGCTGTCCCGATCACAATGCGGCAGAGATTTCTTACTTCCCATCCGCCGCACAGGGCATTCCACAGATAAAAGAGGATACCGATCACTGCCCCGATCCACGGGAAAAAGCAGAGCATATACTTCATATCTTTTTCTTCCCATGCAAACTGCGGAACCGGAATGGCAGAATAAACGGAAAATGCGATTGCCAGAGATTTCAATATCCGCATAAAATATCCTATCCTTTCTGCCCCTTTTTGAGCGGCACGGGAATACCAGCCACCACTTCCACGACTTCGTCTGCCATAGCCGCAAGCTCCTCATTGATCCTTCCCATCGCGCGAAGATAAGCCATTGTGGTATCGTCGTAGACCCTTCCGTCCTCAAACACATTATTGCTCACGACAACCAGCCGCGCCACATCTTTCATCAGTCCGGCAATGTCTCTCACAACCTTTTCAGCTACCGCGCCTTCCGCAGCCGGCTCCTGCCCCGCAAACATCTCATTTGCCGTCAGGTTGCCAATACATTCAAGCAGGACCGCCTTTTCCCCGCTCTCCATCTTTTTCGCCGCCTTATGGATGTCCACCGGCTGTTCTATGGTAAGGAAACCCTTACCGCACCGCAGTTGCCTGTGCCGCTCAATCCTCATTTCGCTTTCCCTGTCAAATGCGCGCATGGTGGCAAGATAATACTTTCTTTCGGAAACCGTCTCCATATAATGTTCCGCCCAGGCAGATTTACCGCTGCCGCTGCCGCCGATCACCAAAACCATCATCAATACCTCCGATACTGTTCCACCCGGATATCCGAAAAACTTGCCCCTTCCTGATAAACAGCCAGCGCCAGATCAAGGAGCGCAAACATCATCACCGCTCCCGTTCCCTCCCCCAGCGCCATCTCTCCGTCGATTACGGGGTGTAATTTTAACTCCTTGGCAATCTTTTCCGCTGCGGGTTCCTTTCCTTTATGGGAAGGAATGAAATAATCTCGTGTACCCGGAAGCATCCGCTCCGCTAATAGCGCCGCCACCATACTGATTACCCCATCCAGCACGATCGGCAAGCGAAACAGTGCACCGCCCATGCACACTCCGACAAGACCGGCGATATCCAGCCCGCCGACCGTTTCCAAAACATGCAGCGCCCGCATACGCGCATCTTCGTCGCCTTCGCCCCGCCGAAATACCTCTACTTCCCGCAGATGATATCTTGTAAGCGCTTCTGTAATCACACGGCGTTTGCAAATCAGCCCCTCATCACTTAAGCCTGCCCCTCTCCCTGTCACATCTTCTGCATCGCATTCAAGTAAAGCTGCTGCCACGGCGCTGCTGGTCGTAGTATTGCCGATTCCCATCTCTCCCGTTGCAAGGATTCCGTACCCTTTTTCCTTGCAGTCAAGCACCAGCCCGATTCCGGTAAAGATTGCCTTAAGCGTCTCCTCCCGTGTCATAGCGGGTTCCACATGAAAACTACGGGTTCCACATCTGATTTTTTTATCAAGTACCCCCGGAATTTGCTCTTGACAATTGATACCGATATCCACAGGAATGGTGTCTGCACCGACAGTCTCCGCCATCCTGCCCACCGAAGACTGCTTATTCGCCATATTTTTTACAACCGCAAGCGTAACTTCCTGCCCGGACTGACTGACACCCTCCGCCACAATGCCGTTGTCGGCGCACATAATGATGACGGCTTTCTTCGCGATATCTATCTTCTCCGTCCGCAAGACCGCGCCGATCTGCGCCGTCAGGTCTTCAAACCTGCCCATCCCGTTAAGCGGCTTTGCCACACGATCCCAATTTGCAAGAACTTTTCTGCGGATCTCCTCATCCGGTTTATTGATTTTCAGGCTTAGTAAGCTCTCCCATGTATAATCTGTTTCGCTATTCCAAAACGGCCTCTCTAAGCATTCCATATATTTCCTCCATATTCAGATGATCGCGCAGAATATCCGCCAGTCTGTCATACTGTCTTTCCTTATAGACCGCATAGTCCTCAAAACCGCCAGTCTCCAGCGTAATCCCTTTTTTCTTTGCCAGAGCATTTACAAGCGCTGCCGCCGTTTCTCCCTGATCAAAGATGCCATGAATATAAGTGCCGTATTCATTCTGCCTGTTTACAACAACACTGTCTTCGCGCAGTATATTGGAATGATCGGCTCCTTCCCCGTCAGACACATGCGCCGCCTGCGTCCGGCCCATATGAATCTCATAGCCCTCATATTCCATAGCGGAAAGCCCTTTCAGAATCCCTTCCAGCGGATTGATCCTGCCCTCTCTGCGGGAGCGCACCTTCTCTTTGCCCAACCGTGTCTGTACAGGGAGCAGCCCCATTCCCGGAAGTTCTCCGCCTTCCTCCACGCCTTCCGGGTCCTGAATCCATTCTCCCAGCATCTGATAACCGCCGCAGATTCCAAAGACGGGAATCTTCTTAGCCATTGTTTTCACAGCCGCTTCCAGACCGTTTTTGCGCATCCATCTCAAATCTCCCATGGTATTCTTGCTCCCGGGCAGAAAAATCAAGTCCGGATGATGCAATTCCGACACACATGTCACATAGCGTACCGATACCGCAGACATTTGTTCAAAGACATTAAAATCCGTAAAATTAGAAATTCTCGGATAGCGGATCACTGCCAGATCAATACAGCCTTCCTCCCTTTTCTCAAACCTTTCGGTCAGGCTGTCCTCATCTTCCAGCGCAATATCCATATAAGGAACCACTCCCATGACAGGAACCTTTCCCTTCTGCTCCAATATTGCAATCCCAGAATCCAAGAGAGAAACGTCGCCCCGAAACTTATTGATGATAATGCCTTTTACCCGCTTCCGCTCCGCCTCCGTGAGCAGCATGAGCGTGCCCAGAAGCTGCGCAAACACGCCGCCCCTGTCAATATCCCCCGCCAAGAGCACCGGCGCGTCAATCAACTCGGCAAGCCCCATATTTACGATGTCATTTTCCCGCAGATTGATCTCCGCCGGGCTACCCGCCCCTTCCACCACAATGATATCCGCATATTCTGTCAGCTTACGAAACGCCTTTCTGATCTCCGGAATCAATTGCTTTTTATAGGTAAAATACTCTCTGGCGCTCATATTTCCCACCACTTCTCCATTCACAATAACCTGAGAATCGGTGTGATCCGTGGGCTTTAACAAAATAGGATTCATGCAGACCATGGGTTTCATGCCTGCCGCTTCCGCCTGCATGACCTGTGCCCTTCCCATCTCCAGCCCTTCCTCCGTAATATAGGAATTAAGCGCCATATTCTGAGACTTAAAAGGCGCCACGCGATATCCGTCCTGCCGCATGATCCGGCAGAGTCCCGCCGCCAGAAAACTTTTCCCCGCATTTGACATCGTTCCCTGAATCATGATCACCTTCGCCATCGTCGTTACCCTTTTCCAATCTGTCTGACATACGCAGACAGTTTTTCATTGCCCTCAAAATCTTCTTCCGAAAGATCAAACAGTCTTTCCATAAAATCCTGCCTGAAAACTTCCTCCGGCGTGCCATACCGTTCTACATAGTCTCCTTTGAGACAGAGAATCTTATCGGATACGATTTTTGCCAGCTCCAACTCATGAAGCGACATGATGACCGTAAGATTCTTCTGCTCCCGCAGCTTAAGAAGTACCGATAAAAAAGCAAGCTTATGCTTGATATCCAAAAACGAAACCGGCTCGTCCATCACAATGATCTCCGGCTCCTGACAGATTGCCCTTGCCAGCATCACCCGCTGCCTTTGCCCGTCGCTGATCTTCGTAAAGTCCTGCTGCCTGATATCAGACACATGAACCAGTTCCATCGCATCCCTCACGGCAGCATGATCTTCCTTGGACAAAACGCCAAAATAGCCGGTGTAAGGATATCTCCCTGTCGCCACGACATCCTCACAGGTCATTAGCTCCGTCTGCATCTTTTCCGTAAAAACTACCGCCATCTTTCGGGAAAGCTCCCTGCCCGACATCTCTCCTGTGTTCTTCCCGTCCAGACAGATCACCCCGGCCAACGTTTTAAGCTGCCCCGCAATACTCTTTAAGAGGGTAGACTTCCCCGCACCGTTGGGCCCAACCAACGTCATAATATCTCCTCTGTCAAGTCCAATCTCTATCTCTTTTACCAGCGGTGTCCCCTGATATCCCACGCTGAGTTGTCTCGTCTGAAAATAGAACTGACTCATAAAATCTCCTTCAAACAAAGTACGCTTTCTCAGCGCCTAAGTCTTCCCTTTCGTTCCGTCAGAATCCATAACACCACCGGCGCGCCAAAAACCGCCGTCACTGTACTGATGGAAAGTTCCGTCGGCGCAAGTACGGTTCTTGCCAACAGATCACAGAACAGACAGAAAACGCTCCCTCCCAAAAAGCAGGCCGGTATCATCTTAAGCGGCTGCGCAGTCCCCAAGAGTTTTTTCACCAAATGCGGCGTCGCAATCCCCACAAAAGAGATCGGTCCCGCAAAGGCAACCACACAGGCAGACAGGATGCTGGAAAACACCACCAGACAAGCCCGTAATAGTTTCAGATTCACACCCATATTTTGAGCATAGATCTCTCCCAGCCGATATGCCCCCAGAGGCTTTGACAATAAAAACACCGCCGTAAATGCAGCCGCCGTCACCACTGCCATGACCTGCACGTTCTCCCATGTCATACCGGAAAAACTGCCCCGCGACCAGTTGTGAAGATTGACGATCTGCGCGTCGCTTGCAAAAGTGACCACCAATTCAGTAACAGCGGAACAGATATAACCAATCATTACACCACTAACCACCAACATGGACATATGACTGACCTTGCGCGACATCATAAGTACAAATCCCATAGACAGCATAGCTCCCACAAACGCTGCCAATATCATAAAAGCCGAAGTGATCCTGACTTCTCTCCCCCATAGGGGCTGACTGCTCATGAGAAATACCATCACCAGCGCCACAACCATCTTTGCCCCCGATGATATCCCCAGTACAAACGGTCCGGCGATGGGATTGTTAAAAAAAGTCTGCAGCAAATAGCCGGAAAGGGCGAGTGCCCCGCCGAGTATCATAGCTGCTGCCGCTCTCGGAAATCTGATATCCCATAATATCCTTGCCGACGTATCGCTGCTACCCTGATTTGCCACCGCTCCCACAACCTCCCGCAGCGGAATCCTGACACTTCCGATACAGAGATTGAGGATCAAAAGACCAAACACGCCCAGAACAAGAAAACCGTATGCCGCAAGATATCTGTATTTTCTGTTATCACCCATACCCGTTTCACTGCCTTTCCCGCATTGGGTCTTCCTTTTCCTGTTAATCCGCATATCTTCTGCATTTTATAATGGAAAAAGATAGTGCATATCGTCTTCTTCTCCGCGCAGCATTCCATGAATATCCTCCATCAGATAGCCGATGGACAAAGACTGCTGGTACATATCATTCGTCGTACACCAGACATTTCCCTCTTTGACTGCCTTAAAGTCAGCCAAAGGCGCACATTTATCCAACAATTCCTCCACACTGGAGATTCCGCCGTCGATCGAACTGTTATAGATTAGAAAATCCGCGTCTTTTGCCTCGCTGTAAAACTCCTCAATCTGCATATTGATCGTAGAGCGCTTTGTTTCTCCGCCTTCCAGCTTGTCAAAAATATAGCTGCCGCCGGCAAGCTCGATGACCTTTGGGATATAATCCGAAGGCTGCCGCACCTGTACCAGACCGTTGGAAGTGATAAAAAAGAAGGCTACCGTCTTATCCGTCTTTTCATCCGCGCTCACCCGTTCAAGAATTGCTCTCTGTTCTTCAAAAATCCGCTCCGCCTCCGCTTCTTTTCCCAGCAAGGCCCCATAAAACTTTACCCACTCCACTCTGCCGAGGGGATGGGATTCATAGCTGGAATACTCGATCATCACGGGAATCCCGAACGCTTCCAGCTTCTCCGTCACCTCCGGCGAATGGGAAATCATCATATTCTCTACGGCAAGGGAGCACCCCTTTGATACGATCAATTCATAATCAGGCTTATTGTATTTCCCCGCATAGATAATATCGCCGTCCGCCATCGCCTGCCTCGCCGCTTTGATATACCAGCCGTCCTCCTTCTGTCCCGAAAAGGCAATCGCTCCCAAACCGTCCAGTCGGTCAAACATATCCATCGCCGAAGAAGCGACCAGATAGATATCCTGCATAGGACGATGAAGCACCGCAATATCCTCCTCCAGATCTTTCGGTACTTCTCCCCCTTCTGGCACAATCAGAAACCGCTCGTTATCCATCGTCGTAGTCAGCATGGTGTAGCCGCCCTGATAGTAATCCACCGAAAAATTTTCCGCATAAGATAGTTCCATGCTTCCCTCATAAATGAGAGCGGCATCTGTTTCCTCCTGCGTTTCCGACACAGCTTCTGACACCGTTTCGGCTTCTGCCTGCACATCCTTCCTTTCTTCTAAATCGGAAGAAGGACTGCCGCAGCCATACAGCCACAGCAATCCAGTTATAAGCAGACCTGTTGTTACAACCTTCCCTTTTTTAGTGAACATTCCACCCCAACCTCCATGTCGCGGCTTTGCTGTGACGCAAATCAGTGCGCAGAATGCCTCTTTTCACTATTATTCCGCAGATTTTAATGTGTCCGAATGAAAGGTAATCGTATAATCCACCTCGTGCGGCTTGCTCATCGCTACGGTGTCTCCCGTTACGTCAAGCGGCTCATCAAACGCAGACACAGGAATCTCAAATACGGAATCGCCTTCTGTGTTAATCGGCAGATACTTTTCCCCGTCAACGAGCATATAATCATAATTGGGGCTGTTCCACATAAGAGTGGCAACCGCCTTCCCCTCTTTTACGATAATCTCTGTCGGAGAGAGAATCGAAGCTTTCCCGCTTCCACCTTCAAACGTGAGTTCCACCGTATAAACGCCATCCACGAGGCTGTTTGCGTCCACGCCCTCTCCCTGTCCGTTATCCGCAGAACTATCCAACTCCCCGCTTTCTGCAGAACCTTCCTCCTGTTCTGACTGCTCATTTTCTGTCAACGGCTGCGGATTGGAAACGCTGACCCTGTGATCGTACCATTTTCCCTTGGTCCCGATCAGCGCCAGATCAAATTCTTCATCCAATACAGGCACCGGCACATCAAAACCGTAGACTTCCTCTGTCAGACCGTCACTGTAGGTAACGCTATCTTCTGTGGGCATCAAGAGTTCGGCACCCTCTCTTGCCGCATCCTCTGCAAGCCCGGAAAACAGATTTAATATCTTTTTCGAGCCGAGAGAGATATGGATCGTCATCTCGCCGTCTTTTACCGTCAGCGTACCTTTACCGTCACAGGCTTCACTCACACGAAACATACTGCTGTCCGTGTTAAATTCCGCCGTATATACGCCGTCCGCTAAGGCAACTGCATGCGGATCCTTCTCCGCTTTTGACTGCGCTTCTTCGGATGTTTCCTGCGGCTCATTTTCTATTGGTGTCTCTGCGTCCTCTATCGGTGTTTCCGCCACATTTTCTTCTGTATTGACAACGGTATCTGTCGAAACGTCCTGCCCTGCATCCGTTTTTTCTGCACAGCCGGCAAGCAGTGTCGCGCACAATAGCAAACTTATCAGCACAATTTTATTTTTTTTCATAGCTGGTCTCCATTCTGAATCATTCATGCGATGGGTCGACGCAAATCACAAATTCGCGACTGCCATCAACTGATTCCTCTTGCCGCTTCTTCAATCACAGTTCCCATATCTCCGCTGTAAGTGCATTTTACTGTCATTACTTCAGGGCATCTTCTGTGTGCTGCACATATAATTCCTGAATAGCAGGGATGGAACCAAGACCAGAGATCTGCACATCCACGCTCTCGAATTTCCCGCTTGCATTAAAAATACTAATCCACGAATCTTCATCCTCACCCGCCATATCATTGTTGGCATGGTCGCCTGCCACTACCATTAACGGACGCAGAACCACCTTCGTATAACCCGCCTCTGCAATCGCATTCATCACTTCCTCGCAGGCGGTTTCCTCCGGGTCACCCTCCACCGTTCCGACAAAGGCATTGACGCAGCCGATGTCCGTAAACTGTGTCTGCATCTGACTGTAACTCACCTTTGCCGTATGGTAAGTGCCATGCCCTAAAAATACGAATGCCGTACCGTCTTCCTGCGCTTCCGCCAGGCTTCCATAGCCCGCATCCGCCACTGCTGCCGCAAGGATAGCGTCTGCTACCGCCGCCTTATCTTCATTAACAACCGAGGCATCTGCGCCTACATCGCCAAGCAGAGGTTCTGCGATTTTTACAGTCTCAAATTTCTCCCGATATGTTTCCACAGCTTCCATTAACTCATCATACTCCGCGCCATGCATCAGATGAGTTGGCTGCACAAGCAGGTTTTTCACCCCGTTTGCCACCGCACGCTCCAGCGCCTGATCCATGTTGTCAATAAACTCCTGATCTCTTGCCTGCACATGATTGATAATAACCTGCGCTGTGAATGCCCTTCTCACAGACCAGTCGGGATTTGCCGCCTGAATTGCATCCTCGATTCCCTTAATATCCGCCGCGCGGCTGTCATTAAAGGAAGTACCGAAGCTGACGACTAAAATCTCATTCTCGCCAATGTCATTCTGATTACGGGCATCGTCTTTCGACGCGTCTCCGGTATCTCTGCCGAAGTAATCCGGATCGGCATTTTCACCCTCCACCAGCTCTTTCTGGGCATCCGTCAGCGCATCCCACGCCTCTTTTGCTTTCGCGCACTGCTCGTCCGTCTCAGCAGTCCTCTCCTGTACATAGATTGCATCGATCAATGCCGCTGCCTCGTCGGCTGCCGCCTGATCGGTATCCGCATCGCCAGCCGCCGCATCGCCTTCCGTATCCGTTTCCTTCTCTGCATCCGCCTGCTCCGGCTCGCTCTCTGTTTCCGGCTGTGCAGCTTCCTCCCTTTCGCTATCCGTTTCTACTGCCGTTTCCACAGTCTGGCTTCCCCCTGAACATCCTGTCAACAATAAGGAACAGGAAACTGCTCCCGCCAATAACGCTGCCGCAACTTTCTTTTTCATGTCTGTCTCCTCTTTTCTCATTATTTGTAATAAAAAAATCCTTTACCATCGCCTGACCACTGCAATGATAAAGGATTGTTACACAAAATAAGCCTGCAAAGCGCAAAACACGCTTCGCAAGTTCTAAAACGTACAACCAATTACTCGTGGCTTGAAACAATAGTTTCCGTACAACTTTCAGGCAGGTCTCCCGGCTTATAGATTCAGGTCTGTAAATTGAAACAAACCAGCGCATCCGCCATCTTCCCGAAAAAAAGTTTCCAGTGATCTATCGGCTTTTGCTCCCTAATCACGGTGACGAGTTCGTACAGGATTTTCACCTGTTTCCCTTTTCACCAGAACCAATGCTCTGCGCATTCTGCACCCTGCATTGTCCTGACACCTGAACGTTATCTATGTAATTTTCTTAAAAAGTATATCACATTTTTTAATTCTGTCAATATTCGGTGAATATAAATTCTGCCTTTTGAAAATGCTCTCTGCTCTTAAAACCTTCCGAAAATCCTGCTGTAACCGTAAGTCAACGGCAGATCCGGCGCAAACCTGTCCAGATACCTTCTGTGAGTATCCTTCTCCACTCTGTTGAAACAGTCTGCTCTGCTGCATCCGACGCAGATACCCTCACACTGTACTGCACCGTCTTGTGTCAATTCCGCTATAAAAACTACACTTTTCTTCGGTTCCATATAGTAATAACTGTTACAGCTTACCCGATCGGTCAGATTTTTTAACAGATCCGGCAGCATTTCCAGCGGAAATTCATCTTCGCTCCCAAGAAAATGATACCGCGCTACATGCCATGTCCCATCCGCTGCCGTACATTTGTTATAGGCACTGTAGCCACTCATCAACAACTCGCTTGCCAGAGTTTCCACCATATAGCTTTCTAACAGCATCCCTTTATCGCCGTATGCTTCCTGCAATTCGTCTATTCCTTTTCCCAGCGACATCACGACATCTTCATAGATCGGGGTGGAATCACCCCTTGCTTCATGATCGCTGTTTGTCTTCCTGCCTGTCCAAAAAGCTTCCCTCCGCATAATCGGCAGCATATCCTCCGCGACTGCCGCAAGCGCCTGAAACTGTTCTTCCCCGTAATGAAATTTTTTCTGTACCGCTCTTAAAAATTCTGCATCCAAAAATCCGTCCAGTAACTCCTCAAAAAATGCTGCCATCTTTTATCCCCCGTTAGAATTCGATTCCTTTTCTTGCCTCCACGCCCCGCTCAAACGGGTGTCTTACGCATTTCATCTCTGTGATATAATCAGCGGCATCCTGCAAAATATTTTCCGCATCGCGCCCTGTGAGTACCATTTCGATTTCCTTTTTTGCTTTTCCCAATGTTAACAGTCTTTGCAGCTTTTCCGTACTCAAAAGTCCCCATTTGACCGGATATGTCACTTCATCCAGAATGATTACGTCACAAATTTCGTTTTCCGCAATCTCCCAAAGTCTGTCCAATATTTCATTATGGATGGCGGTAAGTTCCTCTTTATCGCTCCCGGACATAGTATGATAAAAGCCGAAATTCTTTTTACTCCGCAGAATCGTCACCTCAGGCATTTTTTCCAGTACATGCAATTCTCCCGTGTCATTTCCCTTCATAAACTGCGCAAAACAAATGCGCCGTTTCCAGCCTGCCGCCCGTATACTAAGACCAATCGCTGCGCTTGTCTTTCCTTTTCCTTCGCCGGTATATAAATGTATCATGCGTGGTTTTCCTTTCAATTTTTCATTATTATATCAATTTTCCTCTTAGAATAACAAGATATTCTTAGGCGGATGATCGATCTGCATCCATACCTATATATTTCTTCCATCCCATCACCCTTTACCCTCAATGATGGGTTTACAATTACAGTGACAAGTATATTCTGTAGCAAGGATATAAATTTTACCAGAATTTATTGCAATAAAAAAGACAGGAAAGCCGCAATGCTCCTTTGGCTTTCCTATCTTCGTCAGCGCTCCTTTACTTTTTGTTTCTCTGCTTCCTCCGCCATCATAAACAGTTTATCTACATTCTGCTTCGCGTTCTGGTACTCGATCATCTCCTTCTTTGCCGCCTGATACTCGCCGTAGCAGGCTTTCTTTTCTTTGAGGAGCGCAGCGGACGCTTCCGAAAGCTGCGCCGTCTTTGGTATGGGTTTTTCCGGCCAGGCATTAAAAGCTGCCTTTGCCGCTTCATACTTTTCCAGTTCTTCCGCATGGGCGGCGCGGTACGCTGCCTTATCCTTTGCTTTCCGGTATGCCCGGTAGATATCAACGGTCTGCGCATAGTTTACGATATGCCCCTGCAGTTCCCGGTTCTTTGCTATGCCCTTTTCCAATTCCTTGATCCGCCCGGCGACCGCATCGAACCGCTCTGCGCTCTTTTCCGCCCGCCCAGCCAGTTCCTCATAGTCCGTGATGCCTTTTTCGGTGAGGAAATTAAGGGTCCTTGCCGCCTCCTTTAAGTTAAATACCTGCGCCCAGCGTTCATAGCCCTTCCCTTTCCCGGCCTTCAGCTTCGCTTCGATATCCACCAGAAGATTGACCTTCCTGTCGGAAATGTATTTCTTCTTTTTCACCGCCTTTTTGAGCGGCACTTCACCGGCACGTCTGCGCAATTCCTCCTCTGTATAATCCTCTCCCAAGCGGTAGGAGCGGGTAAAACGTTCCTGCTCCCCATCCTTAAACTCCAAGGACTTCCCTCTCCATTTCACTTCATATCCTTCCGCTCTCATACGATCTAGGAAATCGTCAAAGTCGCAGCTCACCGGCAGGATGCGGTCGATCGTCCGGCGCAGCCTCTCCTTGTGGCTCCGTCCGCGCTTTGCCGCCGCTTTCTCCTGATAGCGCTGCCCTCTTGCTTTCGGATCCTCTATGACGGAGTAGCCGTGTTCCCGGCAGAGTCTGTCGTTCAGTTTTCGTAAGGCGAAAGATGAGTTTTTGTAATTATTGAATTTACCGTCGCAATCCAGATTGACGCTGTTAAACTCCACATGATTATGGATGTGCGCCTTGTCCACATGGGTCGAGACAACAAACTGATGCCTGCCCTTTGTAAACTCCATCGCCAGATCATAGCCCAGCCTGTTTGCATCCTCCGGCGTGATCTCCCCCGGCGCAAAGGACTGGATCATGCGGTAGGCGATGATGTCACGGCTTTCCGGCTGTTTCCTCCCGGTGTTCTTTTCATAGAGGAGCCTTGATGTCTCAAACTCCTCCGCCGCAGACTCCGGGCAGCACATATAGGCGCTTATGAGCGTACCGTTCTCTGTCTTTTCCTCCTTCATGTCATAGCCGATCCGCTCCCGCATGGTCTGGAGGCGGGTCCTGCCCTTCGCCCTTTTCCTCGGCAACAGGTCTGAAACAGCCATCTTCCGCCTCCTTTCCCGCCTATACCGCTATCCCGTATTCCCTCTTTCTCTCCTGCTTCTCTTTTATTCTCTGTGTAAGCTGCGCATAATCTTTACAGCCGCTGCTTTCAGACGGTGGATTCTCGATCACCGCCCTGATCCGGTCATTCAAATCCTGATCTTCCGTGACCGCTGCCTTGATCCGCTCCATCCCCTTCCTTCCGGCGGCATCATTATCCAGACATAAACTCAGATATCTCACTTTGGGGCGGTCTTTCAGAAATTGGATCAGGGCGCGGGGCGCAGTCCCTCCCAGCGCAAGATAATGCGCCCGCCTGTAGTCCCCTCCCTGTCTCCTGACAAGGGACGCCACGGCGAGAGCATCTATGGGGCTTTCCGCCACCGCAAGGTAGGGGCTGTCCGGATCGGCGGCAGGCAGGCAGAAGCCGTACCGCTTATCGCTGCCCGCCACATCCTGCTTATAGGTCTCCCCTGTCCCCCGCAGGAACGCATACCACGCCTTTCCCCCTGTATCGCGCCCCACAAAGACGCAGTTATGCCGTTTCCTGCTCTCGTAAAGATTTCCCGCCTCCATACACCATCCGATGATATCCGCATCGATCCCCCGCCTCTGCAGATAGGAGATCACGTTTGCGGCATAAGGATTCTTCTCCGGCAGGACGAACGCTTTCTTCTGTTCCGGCTCCCTTTGGGGCATCCTGACCACTTCCGCAGCGTTTCCTCCGCAGAGGCTTTCCACGGCGGACACAAAATCCATCCCCCGCACCTTGATCAGATAGTCGAGGGCGGAGCGGCCGCCGATCCCCCGGCTGTGCCAGTGCCACTTCCCGTTGGATATCTTAAGGCTTTCGTGGGCTTTTAAGCAAAATTCGCCCGCCCCGCACCGTTTCAGTTCCTGCGGCTCCCTTGCCTGCAGATAGGAGAGCAGGTCCCACTCTTTGGCGCGCGCGATCTGCTCCTTTGTCACTCCGGGCATAGTCATCCCCTCCTTCCTGTCCTGTTTTCCGTCTACAACTTCGCCAGCCGACCGACCGCGTCCGCAAGCTGTTTCTGTATCTGTACATATCCCTTTCTGATATCCTCCACATCTTCCGCATAGAGGTTTCCCGTCTCGTTACATCGGCGGGCGATCTGATTGACATTGCCCGCCGCCGACCGGAGCAGCCTGACCATTTCCATCATGCTTCCCATATCCAGATGAATGATATAGCCCTCCAGCGCCATCTTACGCAGATAGGCGCGCTTATTCTTAATGCCCGCCTGCTCCATCTTTTTCCGGATCAGCGCTTCCTCCTCCGGAGAGACCTTAAAATAAAGCCCTACGGTACGTCCCTCACTCTCCCTCACCGCTCTGCCTCCTTCCTCATATCCCTTTTGCCTGTCAGTAATCGACGACCTCTTTATCCGGGAAGCGTTCGATGATCGCCTCCACCGCTTCCATCACCTGCCGGTTTTCGTATGCGCCCGGCATGAGGCGGATGATGCCGATATCGATCTCGCTGCCGGTCAGAACATCCATCTGCGTATCGTTGATGCTGTCCGTCCCTGCCGTATGGAGATTGATGCCGATCGAGGGGATGCCGAGCCTGCGGGCGGGCGGTATCTGGCGGTAGAGTCTCTCCGCCTCATCTATCGTCTCGATCCCCTCATGGTACTCACCGAGGTTATGAAACTCACCGCACTCCGCCACGGTGTAAGTAAGGATCACGCTGCCTTTTTCATTTCCTGCTGTCTCTCTTTTCATGCTGTTTTCCTCCATTTTTTCGTTATTTCGCTTAAGGTTCATGTTGTTCCTGCTCATATCTCCAATGCGCAGCCTTTTTCTCTCGCTGCCGCTCTACCTGGCGCTGTTCTCCCTGCGTCCTGCGCAAGCTGCATCCGTATGGAAGGCTTCTTTTCCCGGTATTCGCATAAGGCGTTCCAGTCCTTTTTATGTACGCCCATGATGCCGCCCCTGTCCGCGTGCTGGTGGATATCGTCCGCACTGTCCGCCAGACTTTCGCTCCCGTCATCATAGAGCAGGAATATCTCCAGCTCTCCTTTTTCAAAAAGGTTTACGGCTGCGGTCTCCCGCAGGGGGAGCATCCCGTCCCATGAATAGCCGTACTGTTCCATATCGTCAACGCTGATCGTGGGGTCGGGCAGCGTTCCCGGTCTGTCCTGTCCATCCACGGCAGGATGCGCTTCCCTAAGTTCCGCCAGCGTCTTTTCCGCGCGCTTCCTGACTGCCTCACTGAGAGGCAGCGAACACTGCCGGGATGTTAAGGAAAAGCCTATGTTGTCGAAAACATAGTCAACGTCACTTTCTTTCAGGAACCCCGCAGCAAAATACGCATCCCTTGTAGGCATTTCACTTACTTTTCCTTCTGATATGGCATAATTCAGCCCGGTTTCTATATGGGCGTGGATCTCACCGTCAACGGAAAGCGTCACATAATACCAGCCCATGTATCTGCTGTTTTTCTCGCCCATACCGTCATGAAATTCCACACCCAGCAATGTATAAGGCTTCAAGCCTTTCTGCACGGCGGTCTCATTGTCTTTTGCTGCCCGCTCCCTGAGTGCGGTAACGGCAGCCTCCTTTGTCGCGCTGATGATATCCGGGTTATACTGCACTAACGCGCTGTTGATACAATCATTCTGTATCTTTACGGTCTTTGCCTGCGGCGTCCTGCAGGTGCCGATCGCCAGTGATACACCATTGTCAAACAGGATCGAAATGTCGCTGGTGCCGTGCCATCTTCCCCGACAGGGTTTTGTTTCGATCCTGCCCGACTTACAGCCGAATGCCTGTGCGATGATACCGATCCTGTCCTGCATAGACAGCTTTCCATATCCCTTTGCTATCTCGACCGCTTTTTGCTGCAACGCTGTCATCCTAGCTGCAGGCACATCCTGAAAAGGTTCTTTATTACTTTGATTATTCATGCCTCCTCCTTTACGCATATGAAAACCACCCTGTCTGCATACAGCGCGGTCCTTATTTATGATCTTTTTTTGATTTGTTTTCTACGCTGCCAGAAATTCCTCCGTACCCTCTGTCATGTACTGTCCCATATATCTCTCCCGGTGCGGCAGTATGATGTGCAGATCCCCGTGTCTGTTGATCCATTCGATCACGAACCAGAAACCGAGCCCCCGACCATCGGGTTTCCAGATCCCCTTTTCATCAAAAGCGCCGCCCCGCATCATGTAGTCTATGATATCCGGGTTGGAGAATCTTTCCGCCGTTTCCCAGCGGTTGGGGGATTTCTCCCTATGACACCCGAAACCGCAGAAAACGCAGCCTGTCCTGTCGCAGCCGGTAGTGTCATAGAAAGGCCGCTCCAGATCGAAGATTCCTGCATCCATGACTTTTTTCCCGGATGCGCATCCCTTACCGTCCTTTCCATGATCCGCAGTCACCTCCCCATACACGGAAGCTATGGGAAGATCATTTAAGTGGATGTATTCCAGAACGTCCTGCTCCGTCCAGAAGGATAAGGGGTTGCTGATGGGGTTTTTCATTTCAAAACCGTTACAGCCGTTTTTTAACCAGAGTGTCGTCCTGAGACGGCTCTCACTCGCCATCTGCCCGGTCATCGCCACTTTTCCCGTCCGTTTCGCATAGCTTTTCATGGGCGCTTTTTTCATCACCGTACAGCAGTAGTTGGATATCTCAAAAGGCGCATCCAGAAAAAACCGGTACTTCTCCTTGTTATACATCTTAGAATACTCCGACGTTTCCACCCCGTTCTCCTTATGGAGGTACTTCCCCTGTAAGATCAGATACCGGACAGGCGCTTTGATCTCTGCAGGCGGTATCTCTCCCAGCCTGAGGCTCCGGTATGCCGCGTTTTCTTTATCCGCCCTACGGTCTATGCCTGTCAGGTCAGCGGCATAGCTATAGTTCGGGACTGTCCCTACCGCCCCCTTCTCACGCTCCTTTAACTTTTGCACATACCGCCTTGCACCGTAGACGCACTCGGCAACTTCCTTTCCGATCATCGGGTAGCCGTATCTGGCGATCACCTCCCTAAAACTCATCTTCGGTCTGATGATCTCCACATTTTCCTGCTGTTTTACGAAGGCTTTGACTTCCGGGTACTCTAAGCCCGTGTCCACATATACTGCCGTCACATCCGGGTACATCTCCCTTACCATGCGCAGCAGCACGGTACTGTCCTTGCCGCCGCTGAAGCTGATATAGACACCGTCCCGTCCGTAATAGTCCACCCACTGTCTGATCCGGTACTGCGACATCCTGATCTTTGCCGAGAGCGGAAGGGACTGCATCTGGTACAGGTCGCTTATCGTGTGTTTGTTCATCCTTCCTCCTTTTTGCAAAAAAATACCACCCTGCATAACTACAGCGCGGTCATCATCTGTTGTAATTACAATGACGGTTCTTTCTCCTGCCTCTTTGCCGGATGATCCTTTCCCTCTTTTGCCGATAGTTTCATACACTCTTTTAATGTTTTTCTAAGCGACCCATGCCGCGCCTGCCTGCCCTCCGACTGGACAGGGTCCGCTTTCTGCCAATACTTCGCTGTTTCCTGCTCTTTTACCCGCATCTCCAGCCCCCTCATAAAATGGGGCATCTCGGTGTAGTCTGTCGAATCTACATAGTGCGCGGAGTTCTTCCCATCTTCATGCAGCACCACGACATCGCTTACGGAGAGTGGTCGTCCCGTATAATCTTCCGGCTGATAGATATTATATTTCTCAAAGAGCGCATCCAGTGTATCTTCGATCGTATCTAACCCGAAAGTCTGTGCTTTCAGCTTTGCCAGATCCCCCACATAGACAAGGTCATAGTTTTCGGGTCTGATCACGGCAGCCTCCGCATCCTCTTTAAGGATCCCGGCCTGCTTTAAGGTCCATGTGCCCTTACGCAGCCCGGCAAGTTCCGGGGCATCCTTTAGCTGATAGATTCCGAACCGATCAGCCGTACCATATAAAAGTTCCTTCTCTTTCATCTGCATTTCTTTCTCATCCCTTCTCTCTGTTTTCTCTGCCGCCTTGCTTTTTTGTGACATTATAAAACCGCCTCCCTTCCTATTGCTTTTTTGACACCGGCGCTGTTGATAGCCGCCGCCTGCACCTTGTACTCCGCAAGTTGTTCCTTCACCGACTCTTTCCTTGTTTCTGTCTGCCCGGACTTCACGGATCCTGCCACGGTATCTTCCATGACAGCCGGCGGATCATCTTCCTCCTCCCTTCCCTTGTCATCATGCTCCAACTGCCTGTTTAACTCCGCCAGCCTCGCGGTCTTTTCCGCCAGTTCCTTCTCCTGCGGAAAGGGTCTTACAGATTCCTCTCCTGCGCTTTCAAGTTCCTTCTTGAATTGTTCCAGATCTTCCCTGTACTCCTTCAATTTCTGCGGGATCCTTTCAAGAACGTTGCTGATCCTGCTTATGTTTCCCAAAGCATCGTCAGCGATCTTTGTCGAATAGGTCAGATGCCCCTTCATGGTGACCACAAAATTTGCGCCGTCAAAACTTAGCCTCATGGGAAACCCTCTGTATTCTCCCAATTCGATCTCCATATCGCGGTGTACGACATTCCTGCAGGCCCGCTTTACTGCTTCTCCGGCCTCTTTCCGTTCCGTATAGGTTTTTCCCATGACCGTCATCCGAAACTGTTCTTCTTTGACCGGGTTTTCGTTCAGGCGCGGCAGGTCCGTTTCCAGACATTCAATGTACAACTCTGTCTCCCTGATCTTACGCGGATAGTAACTCATCACCTTATCCTGCATCTCATACTGCTGCGACTGATGGTTTGCTTTTAACAGCTTTAGCCGCGTCACCTGAATATCCAGGTCCATCTTCTCCTTGATCCTCGGATCGCCCGCAGCTAACATCTTCACTTCCGCATAGGAAAGAGCCGTTGCATCCACATCGTCTGCAGAACGGACGGGGGATTTGCTGGTCATGATCTGTCCGATGAATTTCTGTTTTGCCTCCACCAATCCCCATGTGTAAGCATCAAATGTACCTTTGGTGACATATCTGTATATCCGCACGTTTTCATTCTCGTTACCGCGCCTTACGATACGTCCCGCCCTCTGCTCAAGGTCTGCCGGCCGCCACGGACAGTCCAGATCATGGATCGCGATCAGCTTATTCTGCACATTGGTGCCGGCTCCCATCTTCTGCGTGCTGCCAAGCAGGATGCGCACCTTTGCGCTCCTTACTTTGGCAAAGAGTTCTGCTTTCTTCGTTTTCGTCCTCGCTTCATGGATAAACGCGATCTCCTCTCTGGGGATCCCCTTCGCCACCAGCTTATCCCGGATATCCTCATAGACGCTGGACATTAAGGCAATTTCCTCCGCCGTCTCCTCCGGCTCACTGTCCATATGCCCGTCCCCTTCCGCCTTATTCTCTTTCGGGTCTGCTTTTCCCTTTGGCGTCGAAAGGTCAGAAAAGACAAGCTGCGTGCTCCTATTTCCCATAGTTTCCTGCCATATGCGGAAAATGTTATCTACACAGGCATTTACTTTACTGCCGGGATCATCGGGGAGAAGGGGGTTGATGATCCGCTGGTCGAGCGCGAGTTTCCTGCCGTCGGATGTGTCGGGTAGGATACCGGCGAGGTAGCAATAGCTCCTTTTCCGTTATCCCCCCTTGAAACCGGACGTGATACTTTC
>ERZ808035.409-NODE-409-length-41475-cov-6.023479_pt1 | contig 41475 bp, 33 predicted proteins | sample MGYA00380189_ERZ808035 | MGnify/ENA primary metagenome ERZ808035 (study PRJEB31490, sample SAMN06133407) | mouse gut metagenome | isolation source: M5_1 | host: mice | place: China: Chengdu | collected 2015-05 ...
GACGTCAGGACGATCACCATGGGGATCAGCCTTTTGGATTGTATTGACGCAGATCTTAAGCTTGTCAATGAGAAAATCTATCAGAAAATTTATGATGCCGCAAAAGATCTGGTTGCCACAGGTGAGTATATTTCTGATGAATATGGGATTCCCATTGTGAATAAACGAATTTCTGTGACTCCTATTGCCCTGATCGGCGGTGCCGCATGCAAGACACCGGAGGATTTCGTTTCTATTGCACACACACTTGATAAGGTAGCTCATGAGGTGGGAGTTAATTTTATCGGTGGGTACTCGGCTTTGGTTTCGAAGGGAATGACAGAGGCAGATGAAATGCTGATCCGTTCGATTCCGAAGGCACTGGCTACCACAGAGCGAGTGTGCAGTTCGGTAAATGTGGGTTCCACGAAAACGGGAATTGACATGGATGCCGTTAAACTGATGGGAGAAATGATCCTGCAGACAGCAGAAGCAACGAAGGATAAAGATTCTCTGGGATGTGCAAAACTCGTTGTATTCTGTAATGCACCGGATGACAATCCGTTTATGGCAGGAGCATTCCACGGGGTGACAGAGGCGGATAAGATTATCAATGTGGGAGTCAGCGGACCGGGAGTTGTGAAGACAGCACTGGAAAAGGTGCGAGGAGAAAATTTTGAAGTGCTGTGCGAAACGATCAAGAAGACGGCCTTTAAGGTGACGAGGGTAGGACAGCTTGTGGCAAAAGAGGCTTCCAGACGCCTGAATATACCATTCGGCATTGTGGATCTGTCTCTTGCACCGACGCCGGCAATCGGAGATTCTGTAGCAGACATTCTCTGTGAGATCGGTCTGGAACAGGCCGGAGCGCCGGGGACGACGGCAGCGCTTGCTTTGCTCAATGATCAGGTGAAAAAAGGCGGTGTGATGGCTTCCTCTTATGTGGGCGGCCTGAGCGGTGCGTTTATTCCGGTCAGTGAGGATCAGGGAATGATCGATGCGGTGAAGGCCGGTGCCCTGACACTGGAAAAGCTGGAAGCCATGACATGTGTCTGTTCTGTGGGACTTGATATGATAGCCATTCCCGGAGATACGAAGGCTGCAACGATATCGGGCATCATTGCAGATGAGATGGCCATCGGTATGGTTAACCAGAAGACTACGGCGGTGCGTCTGATTCCGGTGATTGGAAAAGGAGTGGGAGAAGTGGTAGAGTTCGGCGGCCTTCTCGGTTATGCGCCCATTATGCCGGTGAACAGTTTCTCCTGTGAAGCTTTTATCGGGCGCGGCGGCCGGATTCCGGCACCAATCCACAGTTTTAAGAACTGATGAGAGAGGGTGGTTTTTCAAGAAATTGAAACGCACGAGTAATCACTGTGTTTGCATAAATGCAACAAAGTGATATAAAAACAGAAATAAATATAAAAACAGAAATAAATATAAAAATAGACTAGAAAGGGATACGGCAGCCGGATCTGAACACCCTCTTACCGTATCCCTTTTCATTTTTATTTTATACAGCTTATTCAGCAAAAACGTGCAGATTTTCTTTTTCTAATGCTTCTGCGTTTGCAATGATCTTTCTGAAATCGTCGATCAAATCTTCGGACAGCTTGACAGCCTGTTTGTATTCATTCTCAGCTTTTACATAATCCTGTACATTGAGCGCCGAGATCACATTCTTACCAAAACCGTGGAAACGGCGGTGTTTTGCGGCAAGTTCAGACCAGGTAGAAGTGATCATCTTGTTGCGTGGAGTCATTGCATAATAGAAATGACCGAATGCGCACTTGGTATCATCTGTCTGAAGCGGAAGAAACTCTCTGTTCCGAACCATTTTTCCAAGTGTGTTAAGCCAGTTCTGGTGTGCCGTAATAGCATTCTGTACATTTGTGATAAAGCGGCGGTTATCCAACATATAGAAGGCATCCTGTACCATTCTGCCCATCAGTTTGGCAGCATTATCCAGTCCCTTCTCAATTTCGGCTACCGGCTGCATATTTACTTTAAGGTCTTCCGATACGGCTTCCAGATCCATGGACTGCTGATTCAGAGAAGAACACTCGTCTCTAAGCCTTCCCATCTGATCCTGTACGTTTGTAACTGCACTGAAGATCTCTTCGCTGGTTGCAGCGATCGTTGTGATAGAATCAGTGATATTGACAATATTGGAAACATTTCGCTGGTTGTTGGCCAGTACCTTGTTCAGATTCTCGCGCATTGCATCGAGTTCCACAACGGACTGGTCCAGACTTTCGGAACTCATCGTGGCAGCGGATTCTATTTTTATAATAAATCCGTCCATGTTGGCTGTAAGCTGTTTCGTTTCGTCGGCAAGGCTTCTGATCTGCTCGGCAACAACTGCAAAGCCTTTACCGGATTCACCGGCTCTGGCAGCTTCTATGGAAGCGTTCAATGCGAGCATATTTGTCTGGGCGGAAATAGAGTTAATACCTTTGATTACTTCATTCATGCCCTTGATAATGTCCAGAAGTTCATGCATGTCGTCTTTCATAGTGGCTGATTTATTGATAGTAGCCTGAGATTCCTGCACGATTGTTGAAATTTCCTGGCTGCTTGCCTCCATATCGTCCATGATTTCACCAGCGGCAGAAGATACATGAGTGATGGACTCGGTAAAGCCCTCATGTGCATTTACGACTTCATCCATGTTCTCCTCAGTTAACTGAGAAGCATGCACAACTGTTTCGGATATCTGCTTGACATTATTACTGATCTGCACCATTTTATCGGTACTGTCATTCATGGCCAGGTCCAAAGCGCTGATCCGCATAACGGAAGAGCAGACATCGCCTACCAGCTGGTTAAACTTCTCGCGTCCTTCCACCAGCCTGTTATGAATCTGTTCGGCATCTTTATTTCCTTCTACAGGTTCCATCCTGCCGATACTCTGTAATACTTTGTCACTTTTTATTTTCATAAATATACCCTCCTGTTGCCCCGTACGTTGTTTTATTATATCAGATTATTCTATTTTTTTCTACACTTAAATTGTAAAATGTGGATGGTAACTTTTATTGTTATCACAGGAAGGATATGATAAAATTTACTTCAGTGATAAAATTAGAAATACAAAAATATGAGGGCAGAATTTTGGAGGGGAAGATTTGACATGGCGGAAGGATATACAGCCGGTGAAGCATGTGCCGCCTGCCGAGGGCAGTGCTGCAGGACGACGGGATGTTCCCTTTCACCGGAAGATATGTGCAGAGAACTGGCCGGCGGGCCTGTGAATGTCGGGACTGTGGAAGAACTGTTACAAAAAGGAAATTTTTCCATTGACTCTTTTCAGATTGGCGGCAGGGCATTTTACTACCTGCGGATGCGGCATAAATGTTTTACATTTATCGGAGTAGATGCCATGGGGGAGTGTGTCATGCTGACGGACAGTGGATGCGCCCTTGCCTTCGAGAACAGGCCCATGGGAGGAAGGATGCTGGAGGGAAAGGCCGGAGGCGGCTGTATACAGCATTATAGCCGGGAGATGATGGTGGAGGACTGGAAGCCTTACCAGGAGCTTCTTAGGACAATCTGGGACAGATGGCATGACCGGATGGAAGCGGATGGAGTGTTTGACCGGTGCGAGGAAGCACACATGCTTTTCCAGAGGGAAAGAAAACTTGCGCCCAAATTCACAGGTTGAGCAGGAACGGAGGATATTTATGAATATTTTGGTGATCGGCGGCAGCTATTTTTACGGGCGGGTGTTTGTGATGGAGGCGGCCAGAGAGCATCGCATCACGGTGCTGAACCGGGGGACATTTTCCATGGAAGAATTCGGTGCGCTGCAGGTTACGGGCGACAGGCACGATCCGGCAGTATTTGCGGCTCTGCAGGAAAAATATGATGTGGTGGTGGATTTCTGCGCCTATGAAAGAGGGGATGCGGATGTCGTGCTTCGCAGCCTTTCCAGCAGGATCGGGCAGTATATTCTGATCAGTACGGTAGATGTATATGAGCGGGGAACCGGAGTGGTAAAAACGGAAGAACATGACCTGGAGCGCAGACAGCTGGGCGGAGAGGCAGGCGCCTATATTGCCGGAAAGACAGCGGCGGAAGAGGAAACAAGGCAGGTTTGCGGAGAACTTGGAATCCCATGGACCATATTCCGGCCTGCGATTTTATACGGACCCTATAATTATGCCCCCAGGGAGTCGGCTTATATTCAGATGATGCTGACCGGACATGTGCTGCCGCATTTTACGGATGCAGAGGGGAAATTCCAGTTTGTCTATGTGAAGGACGCGGCGCAGGCAGTGCTCAGAGCAGCAGGCAATGAGAAAACTTATGGCAGATGTTATAATCTTTGTCAGGATGAGACAGTGGATTATGACAGGTTTTTCCAGGCATTGAAAGAGGTGGCAGAGCCGGAGGTGCGAGACGTGCTGCAGGAGGTGCCGGTCACTGTTGAGGCGGCAGCGGCCAGGGGGATTCCTGTACCTTTTCCTGCCACCGGGCAGGAGACAGAATTGTGTTCCAATGAAAAGAGCAAAGAAGAGCTCCAAATGGAATATCTGGATTTTGATGAAGGGATGCGCAGAACCTACAATGCTTTTAAACATGTATACGTTTAACAGAAATTTTTGCGAAGAGTTTCTGTATGGAAGATCACAGGATATAAAGCGTAGATAGAACAGGAGTGAAAACAGGCATGACATTGGATCAGGCGGCAATCGGACAGAAAGTCATAATTACAAAAGTGGGCGGCGAAGGAGAACTGAGATGCCGGCTGCTGGATATGGGGCTGATCCCGAAAACGGTGGTGAGTGTGCGCAAGGTGGCGCCTATGGGTGATCCTGTCGAGATACACCTGCGGGGATACGAACTGACCATTCGCAAAGAAGATGCGGGCAAAATTGAAGTGCAGCCTGCAAAGGATGAAAAGGTTCTCGGAGGCGTATGAGAGGAAGCACAGGATGGATTTTACACCTTGATATATCTGAGGATATGCAGAATAAGAGGGTTTACGGGAGAAGGATGAGACAATGATTTACGCTTTGGTGGGTAATCAGAATTGTGGTAAGACAACACTGTTTAATCAATTGACAGGTTCCAACCAGCATGTGGGAAATTTTCCCGGAGTGACGGTGGATTCCAAAACGGGAGAGATTCGTGGGGAAAAAGGAGATGCGGTGGTGGATCTGCCGGGAATCTATTCAATCCGTCCTTATACCAATGAGGAACTGGTGACAAGACGGTTCATTTTACAGGAAAGGCCGGACGGCATTATTAACATCGTGGATGCCACGAATATTGAACGGAATCTTTATCTGACGCTGCAGCTTCTGGAAATGCACATTCCCATGGTACTGGCGTTAAATATGATGGACGAAGTGAGGAGCAACGGGGGGACTATTGATATCCCCCGGATGGAGGAGGCTCTGGGAATCCCGGTGGTTGCCATCAGTGCGGCGAAGAATGAAGGGATCGAAGACCTGATCCATGCCGTGCGGGAAGTGGCAGAGAAACGCATTTGCCCGAAGGTCACGGATTTCTGTGAAAAGGGTGCCGTACACAGGTGTATCCATGCGGTCAGCCATCAGGTGGAAGATCACGCCGAGCGCATCAGGATCTCACCCAGATTTGCGGCCACGAAGATCGTGGAGGGAGATCAGGATATCATTGACAGGCTGAACCTATCAGAAAATGAACTGGATCTGATGGAGCACAGCATTGTGGAGATGGAGCGGGACAGTGAGATGGACCGCAACGCCGCGCTGGCGGATATGCGTTATGACTTTATTGAAAGAGTCTGCGGCCAGGCGGTGATCAAGTGCAAAGAGAGCAGAGAACATAAGCGGAGTGTGCGCATTGATAGTGTGCTGACCAACAAATATCTGGCGATCCCGGCATTTCTGGGGATCATGCTGCTGGTATTCTGGATGACTTTCGGTGTAATCGGTACATTTTTGAGCGATATTATGAGTCTGGGCATTGATGCGCTGGCCGGAGTGACAGAGAGGGCACTGATCAGATACGGGATCAATCCGGTGGTGGAAAGCCTTGTGATAGACGGTATTTTTGCAGGTGTGGGAAGTGTGTTGAGTTTTCTGCCGATTATTGTTGTGCTGTTTTTCTTTCTGTCCATTCTGGAAGATTCCGGCTATATGGCCAGAATCGCTTTTGTGATGGACAGACCCCTTCGCAAGATCGGTTTGTCAGGGAAGAGCTTTGTGTCCATGCTGATCGGATTCGGCTGCAGCGTACCGGCAGTCATGTCCACCAGGACGCTGTCCTCCGAGCGGGATAAACGGATGACGATCATGTTAATCCCTTTTATAAGCTGTTCTGCAAAAATACCGATTTACGCCTTGTTTGCAGCAGCTTTTTTCAGGAGGCATCAGGCTCTTGTCATGATGGCGCTGTATGTACTGGGAATTCTGGCGGGAATTCTCTGTGCCCTTGTTTTGAAGAGGACATTGTTTCATGGTAAGCCCATGCCCTTTGTGATGGAACTGCCCAATTACAGATTTCCTTCGGCAAAAAGTGTGGCCCTGCTGATGTGGGATAAGGCGAAGGACTTTATCCAGCGGGCTTTTACGGTGATTTTTCTGGCGACGATGATTATCTGGTTTCTGCAGACTTTTGACACCAGGCTGAATGTAGTGACAGATTCCGGAGAGAGCCTGCTTGCCATGATCGGCAAACTGATCGCGCCGCTTTTTATGCCGCTGGGATTCGATGACTGGCGGGCGGCCACGGCACTGATCAGCGGCTTCAGTGCCAAGGAAGCGGTGGTGAGTACGCTGAGCGTGCTGACGGGAACTACTATGAGCGGTCTGGGCGATACACTGGGCACAATCTTTACGCCCCTGTCGGCGGCAAGTTATCTGGTCTTTACGCTGTTGTATACGCCTTGTGTGGCGGCGGTGGCTACGATCAAACGGGAGCTGGGTTCCGTCTGGAAGACCTTCGGTATCGTGGGGATGCAGTGTGGTGTGGCATGGCTTGCGGCTTTTGTGGTCTATGCCATAGGAAGTCTGTTATGACGGTGAAGCCGGAGATTAGGTTTTGATCGCGTAACAGTTCAGCCTTGCACTATTCCGCGAGTAAAATCGCTCTGTATGCGATTTTATGAGTTGTGAAAGCGCCAAAATGCGACTTTGGAGCATTTTGTGTGCATCAGGAGTAACAGTGAAGCCGAAGGCTGAACTGTTACTTGATCGCTGATTTGATCCGCGTTTATGCTTGATTTTTTTTAAAAACAGGAGTATTATTACTACGTAATGGGGTGGAAAACGTTTTCTTGTTTTCGATACAAGGAGGTATTCTTATGGATTTCAATGCGGTATATCACAGAGCGAATGATAATTACTGTTATCCGATCGACGAGGAGCAGCTGGTCATCAATATTAAGACGGGATATGACGTGCGCTACGTCAACATTATTCAGGGAGATCCTTTTAAATCGGGTATTCTGGGCGGCGGTGAGAGCTGGAGCGGGGATGCCATAAACATTCCTTTCAAGAAGAGGCTCAAGAACCAGCTTTGGTGGACGACCACCATCAAGCCGGAGTTCAAGAGGCTGAAATATTATTTTGAATTGCAGACAGACAATGAGAGATGGTTCTATTTTGAGGATGGCTGTGTGTCGGAGGCCCAGATGCAGCTGGAAGGAAGAAGCCGTCAGTGTTTTGTATTTCCGTGGATGAATCCGGCAGATATTCCCGTGACACCGGATTGGGTGAACGATACGATCTGGTATCAGATCTTTCCGGAGCGTTTCTGCAACGGGGATCCGTCTAATGATCCGGAGGGAACGCTGCCCTGGCGGAATAAGGGTGCGGTGACCAATGCCGAATTTTTCGGCGGAGATCTTCAGGGGATCATCAACAAACTGGATTATATTCAGGGGCTGGGCATATCCGGGCTGTATCTGACCCCCATTAATGAGGCGCCTTCCTCCCATAAATACGATACTACGGATTATACGAAGATAGATCCTCACTTTGGATCGGAAGAGACAATGATCACATTGGTGCGGGAGGCACATAACAGGGGAATCCGCATCATGCTGGACGGCGTATTCAATCACAGTGGGCAGTATTTTGCGCCGTGGCTGGATGTGCAGGAGAAGGGGCCGGAATCGGCATACTGGGACTGGTTTATGGTCAACGAGTGGCCATTTAAGCAGGAAGGAGGCCGTGCCCATGCAAAACAGTACTATACCTTTGCATTTTTTGATGAGATGCCGAAGCTGAATACGAACAATCCCAGAGTCAGGGAATATCTGATCGGCGTATGTGAGAACTGGGTAAAAAATTATGATGTGGACGGAATCCGCCTTGATGTGGCCAATGAGATATCCCATACATTCTGCAAGGAACTTCGCAATCATCTGAAGGCGATTAAACCGGATATTTATATTCTGGGAGAAATCTGGCATGATGCGATGCCCTGGCTGCGGGGAGACGAGTTTGACGCGGTTATGAACTATCCGCTGGCGGAGAGCATTAAGGATTTCTGGATCGACAAGAGCCTGACGAACGAGGACTTTGAGTTTACGATCAACCGCTGTTATACAGGGTATATGCAGCAGACCAACGATGTGCTTTTTAACCTTCTGGATTCCCATGATACCAAGCGGCTGCGCAGTGATGTGAAGAATCTGGACGAGTATTTCCAGCAGCTTGCAGTATTGTTTACCATGCCGGGGTCACCGTGCATCTATTATGGCACTGAGATTGCCATGGAGGGCGGACATGATCCGGACTGCAGGCGCTGTATGCCATGGGCGGATATTGACGCAGGTGTTTATGACGAGCGCATCCAGATCATCAGGAGCCTGCTTCATCTGCGGAAGAGCGAACCCCTTCTCAGAAACCGGAATTTCCATTTTCCGAACAGGATCAACAGGCCCAGGGTCATAGAGTTTAACAAGATGGGATGGCTGGATAATTACGTGGAAGTTATTATCAACTGCGAAGAGGAAGATATCGAGATACCGAGAGAGGGTGAGCTTCTTTTCACCAGACATTATATTGATAACACACTGCTGCGCAACGGCATCCTGATCAGAAGGATACACAGATAGACGCTTTACAAAAAAGGATAAAAACGGGAGGCTTAATGATGAAGAGTTATATGCTTGATCTGAATTCAATTGAGAAAGTGAAAGGGTTTGTCAATGCCATTGAGGGGTTTGACGGGTATTTTGACCTGGCCACAGGAAGATATGTGATCGATGCGAAGTCGATTATGGGAATTTTTTCCATGGATCTGTCGAAGCATGTGGAATTCAGGATTCTGGAAACAAACGATCAGATTGCGGAAGTGGAAGCAGCGATCGCGCCATATCTGGCGCAGTGACGGAACACTTACATATGACGTGAACAGGGTGCCGGCGGAAGAGAACATTTTTCTGCCGGCATTTTTTCGGTGTGTACCGTCATGAAAAACGGGAAGACTGTAGGCAGACTTGCAATATACATGGAGATTAGGGTAAAAATTGAGAAAATCTATCATTTGCTAAGTAATATGATTTGTGATAAGATAACCTAATGGGTTAAATGAGGAGTGGTGAAAATGTTAGAATTACAGGGGATTTGTTTCTCGGCGGAAGACGAGAGCAGGGAAGTAGAGATTCTGAATGATATCAATTTGACAATAGAAGACCGTTTTGTTGCTGTGACTGGACCAAACGGCAGCGGTAAGTCCACGCTTGCGAAGATCATTGCAGGCATTCTGACCCCTACGGCGGGCAGGATTTTGCTGGACGGTGTGGACATCACGGATCTGTCGATTACGGAGCGGGCCAACATGGGGATCAGTTTTGCCTTTCAGCAGCCCGTTCGTTTCAAGGGGATCACGGTGAAAGAACTTTTGTCCATAGCTGCTGGCAAAGATGCCGGTATAACGGAAATCTGCGAGATGCTTTCCGAGGTGGGGCTGTGTGCCAGAGATTACGTCAATCGTGAGGTGAATGCATCTTTGTCCGGCGGGGAACTGAAACGGATTGAGATTGCGATGATCATGGCACGGAAGACGAAGGTTTCCATTTTTGATGAACCGGAGGCGGGAATCGACCTGTGGAGTTTTCAGAATCTGATCCGTGTATTTGAAAAGATGCATGAGGAGACCAAAGGCACTATTCTGATCATCTCCCATCAGGAGAGGATTCTGAACATTGCGGACCGGATTATCCTGCTGTCGGACGGCCGGATCAGGAAAACAGGAAGCAAGGAAGAAGTGATGCCGGAGCTTTTAGGCTGCGGACAGCCGTGTAAGACGCTGACGGATAAAATGTAAAATAATTTAAAGTAGTCTGCAGGTGAAAAACGGACGGTTTGGAGCAGAGAAGCCGGCACAGCATAGAATAGACAGATACAGACAGAGGTGACGTAACAGATGGATGCGATACAACAGAGTTTGTTAGAACAGGTGGCAGGACTGCATGAAATACCTGCCGGTGCATACAATATTCGTGCAAACGGACAGATGGCGGCAAGAAATACCACGGCCAATATTGATATTATAACGAAAGAGGACAGATCAGGAATTGATATCCGCATCAGGCCGGGGACAAAATCCGAGAGTGTGCATATTCCGGTGGTACTCAGCCAGAGCGGACTAAAGGAAAGTGTGTACAACGATTTCTTTGTGGGAGAAGGTGCAGATGTGACGATCATTGCGGGCTGCGGCATTCACAATGGCGGAGACGCGGCATCGGAGCATTCCGGTATCCACAGATTTTACGTGGATAAAAACGCAAAGGTGAGGTATGTGGAGAAGCACTACGGAGCCGGCGACGGCAGCGGAGAGCGGGTCATGAATCCCACGACGGAGATCCATCTGGCAGCAGGGGCGTCTCTGGAAATGGAGACGGTGCAGATCAAGGGCATTGATTCCACGAAAAGGGTGACCAGTGCGGAGATTGAAGAGGGCGCTTCGCTGGTTATCCGTGAGAAGATCATGACTCACGGCAGGCAGTATGCGGAGACGGACTTTTCCGTGGATGTGAAGGGTGATGATTCCAGTGTGAATCTGATTTCCCGTTCGGTGGCAAAGGAACATTCCAGGCAGCTTTTTAAGAGCAGGATCACAGGAAACAGCAGATGCCACGGGCATAGCGAGTGCGATGCCATTATCATGGATGAGGCCAGTGTGAGTGCGATTCCGGAACTGACTGCAAACAATATAGATGCGAATCTGATACATGAGGCGGCGATCGGTAAGATTGCGGGAGAACAATTGATGAAGCTTATGACGCTGGGCCTGACGGAGAAAGAGGCGGAGGAACAGATCGTCAACGGATTTTTAAAATGAGAAAAATATTACATTATGCATTTAACAGAGTCGTGATCACGGCGCTTATCGTGTTATTCCAGATTGGTTTTTTTATGCTGGAATTATTCAAGTGGGGCAATTATTATGTGGAGATCGCTTTTGCCCTGCGCCTGATCAGTTTCTGTGTTGTGGCAGTGATTGTCTGCAAGGCGAACAATCCTGCCGTAAAGCTGGCATGGGTCGTGCCGATACTGATATTTCCATTATTTGGCGGGATTCTGTATCTCTTTTTCGGACATGTTTTTCTGCCGAAGAAGCTGCGGCTTGGCATGGAGCGGACGGATGCGCTGATCTCAAAAAATCTCAGGCAGGATAAAGAGGTGCTTGCCGGACTGGAAAAAGATGCTCCGAATATTGCCAACCAGAGCCGGTATCTGCTGAATTATTCCGGTGTGCCTGTATGGGATCATACGTCCACAGTCTATTATTCTGACGGCCTGCCGTACTGGGAGCAGATGCTTGAAGATCTGGAAGAGGCAAAGCATTTCATTTTTCTTGAATTTTTCATTCTGGGAGAGGGAAAAATGTGGAATGCGGTGCTGGATATACTTGAGCGCAAGGTAAAAGAAGGTGTGGAAGTGCGGCTGATCTACGATGATCTGGGGAGCGCTTTTATCCTTCCTAAGAAGTATTATGAGACCATAGAAAACAAAGGAATCAAGTGCGTTGCTTTTAACAGACTGTTTCCTTTTATGGCGCTGATCCTGAACAACAGGGATCACAGAAAAATCGTAGTGATCGACGGAAAAACAGGTTATACCGGCGGCATCAATATGTCGGACGAGTATATCAATTATACCCATCCCCACGGAGATCACTGGAAGGACGCGGGAATCCGGGTTGAGGGTGAAGCGGTATGGAATTTTACGGTGATGTTTCTTCAGATGTGGAATATGTCCTGCTATACGGAAGAAGATTTCAGCCGGTATTATTATACTTTTGAGAAGAAGCCGGAGGGAGCGGGCTATGTCCAGCCGTACATGGATACGCCGCTGGATGACGAGACGGTGGGAGAAAATGTTTATCTGAACATGATCGGCCATGCCAGCAGGTATCTCTATATTTTTACGCCATATCTGATCACAGACAACGAGATGTATACGGCATTGAAGCTGGCGGCGAAGCGGGGCGTGGATGTACGTATCGTGACACCCGGCGTGCCGGATAAGAAAATGATCTACTGGCTGACCCAGTCCAACTATCAGAACCTGATTGAAGCGGGTGTGCGCGTCTATCAGTATACACCGGGATTTCTTCATTCCAAATGTGTGCTCTGTGACGGCGAGACAGCGGCGGTAGGTACGATCAATTTTGATTACAGAAGTTTTTATCATCATTTTGAGTGCGGGGTATTTCTTTACCGTGCGGATGCCGTTGAGCAGCTAAAGAAGGACATGGAGGAGACTTTTGCCGTGTCGGAACTGATCACATTGGAATGGTGCCGGAAGAAGTTCATGAAGACAAATGTGATCGGTCCGATTTTAAAACTGTTTTCACCGTTGTTATAGCGGTATGGGTGGAGGGAGAAAGAGAAAGTTATGTTACGGTTTATACAGGTTATCGTATGTAATCTGCCCAGAGTTTATATGATTCCAAGGATGGCGCACAGGGCGAAGCATCCGGAGAAATATTCAGAAGAGCAATGTTATCGGTATGCACAGCTTGCGATCCGGCGCATGATGCGGTCAGGGCATATCACAACGAAAAGGTACGGGGTGGAAAATCTGCCTGCCCAGGGCGGCTATATGATGTTTCCGAACCATCAGGGTAAATTCGACGCGCTGGGTATCATGTATGCCCATAAAAAACCGTGTTCGGTGGTGATTGATGATGCCAGGTCTCACGGACTGCTCGTGAAACAGTTTGTGGATCTTGTGCACGGCAAGCGTATGGTGAAGAGCGACTTGAAGCAGTCGGTTAAGATCATCAAGGAACTGGCTGAAGATACGATGAAAGGAAGAAAATTTATCATATTCCCGGAAGGCGGCTATTATAAAAATCATAATACAGTGGGAGAATTCAAGGCGGGAAGTTTTAAGAGCGCTATGCGGGCGAAGGTTCCCATCGTACCGGTGGCGCTGATCGATTCTTACAGGGCTTTCGAGGAGTGGTCCATCAGGCCGGTGGAGACTCAGGTGCATTTCCTGAGAGCCATTCCTTATGAAGAGTATAAAAATATGACAACGGTGGAGGTTGCCGGAATGGTGAGGGACAGGATCGTCCGTGCCATCAGAGATGTGGCCGGTCCGGTGAAATAAAGCAGTAAGAAGTAAAGCAGCGGAAAAGCAAAGCGATGCATGAAAAGCTTTGCCAGGGTATCACAGAATATTGTCAGTATATGTCAGACAGATACACAGGCCGGTTCAGACCTTGAGTATCTGTCTTTTATATTCGTTTCCCTGATCGGCAATGACATCCTTGGCCGCAGGAAATTTGTGCTGTACCAGACTCTGGTAGACATGGCTGGCATAGATATCCTTGTCAAGCATCCGCAGGCCGTCAGCAGTCAGTAATCCGTCCGCATCCGCGAGCCTGGAAAGAAGCGGTATGCTGCTTTGGGATTTCAGTGCGGTTAAAAGCGGTTTTGCTTCTTTGCGGAAGCCAAGCATACGTGCATAATAAACATAATCCCCGGCCTGGAACGCAGACAGGTCAGATCTGCTGATCTGCAGTAAAATATGCATAAGACTCCTTGCGATGCGGGTATAGGTTCTGTTTTTTGTCTTTAACTGTTCGCAGAAATCGGTAAAGCAGCGGTAGGAAGGCAGTTTTTTGATCATACGGTCAGACAGTGTCTGGTCGATATCGGGATGATCTGTGTAGCCTTTGTACTGTTCGGACAGCAGCTGGTAATGGAGAGGGAGAGACACATCATCAGGTAAAACAGGACACGTCTTTCCCTGAAGCGGCGCCAGCAGTTCATAGGCGCTTTGCGGCATCAGCGGCTTAATATCGGAAAGGCTGCCGGACTGTGTGACTGCCTCACGGATTGCCAGGGCGGAACAGTAGGAACTGCTCAGACTGGCATCGTGGTAAGAGGATCCGGCGCGGCGTATTGTATAAGGCTGCATGGAACTGTTCCGCCGCAGGAGCGCTTTACAGTATTCGATTCCAAGAATGTTGTTCGGGCTCATCAGCACATTCATGTAGGCATTCAAGTGTGGTGCACTGGCCTGCAGGGCGGCATTCCTTGCGTTGGGATAAGACTGGCCGCTGCGAAGCTGGCTGTCCAGTACTTTTTTAAATACTTCGTCTTCGCCCAGCAGCTTTTCCGCAAATTCGGACAGCACAGATATGTCTCCGCATTCGCTGCCAAAACAGAGTGAGTCAGTGACTCCCAGCCTGTCCAGAAGTGCAACGGCGCCGGAGGCAAAAAATTCGGCGCTGGAAAGTGCATAGACGACGGGCAGTTCCAGCACGAGATCCGCGCCGTTTTTCAGTGCGGCTTCGGCACGGGTATATTTGTCCACAAATGCGGGGGCGCCGCGCTGCACAAAGCTGCCGCTCATGACAACGATGCAGTAATCGGCACCCGATACTTCTCTGGCTTGGGCGATCTGATAGGCGTGTCCGTTGTGGAACGGATTGTATTCTGCGATAATACCTACTGTTTTCATATTTTCGATTCCCCTTTTTGTATGACAGTGTCAAATATGTCAAGGATAAGTCTATCATAAAAAATGCAGTTTGTATCGCTGTTTTCAGGAAATTTGTGGTAATTGTGAGGCAGGCGGACATAATGTAAATATGCGCCCGCGGGGAATTTGTAAATATTTCGGATTGTGTATTGTGTACAGGGAATACATTTTGTATAATTTTGCTTAGAAGGAGAACGTAAGAAGTTTACATAAAATAAACGGGTGGATATGAACTTGATTTTTCAGGATCTTAACCATAAATATATTGTAACAGGAAGGAGAACGATATGTCATACATTGATCTGATGAAGGAGAAGGCGAGGAGCGATAAGAAGACCATCGTGCTGCCGGAGACAAATGATAAGAGGACATTGATCGCGGCGGCGAATATATTGAAAGAAAACATTGCCAATATCATTATGGTAGGCAATGAGGAAAAGATCATGGACGGTGCCGGATGGCTGGAAGTGGAACTGGACGGAGTCACGATCATTGACCCGGAAAAAACGGAGAAGCTGGAACACTATACCGAACTTTTATATGAGACGAGAAAGAATAAAGGCATGACACCGGAGAAGGCAAGGGAGACACTTCTTAAGGATTATCTTACTTTCGGCGTAATGATGGTCAAGGCAAATGATGCGGACGGCATGGTGGCGGGAGCCTGTCATGCAACGGCGGATACCTTGAGGCCTGCACTGCAGATTTTAAAGACGGCGCCGGGCGTCAAGCTGGTGTCCGGTTTCTTCATTCTGGATGTGCCGGATTGTGAATTTGGTGAAAACGGTACCTTCCTGTTTGCCGACTGCGGACTGAATCAGGATCCTACGCCTGAGGAACTGGCAGCGATTGCGGATACTTCCGCCAAGAGCTTCAAGAGTCTGGTGGGAGCAAAACCCATCATTGCCATGCTGTCTCATTCTACCAAGGGAAGTGCAAAACATCCGCTGGTGGACAAGATGGTGGAAGCAACCAGGATCGCACATGAGCAGTATCCTCACCTGTGTATCGACGGTGAACTGCAGTCCGATGCCGCACTGGTGCCTCAGGTTGCCAAATCCAAAGCGCCGGGCAGCGAAGTGGCAGGCAAAGCCAATGTACTGATCTTCCCGAATCTGGACTGTGGCAATATCGGCTATAAGCTGGTGCAGAGACTGGGAAAAGCCGAGGCATACGGTCCCATGCTTCAGGGTATTTCCAAGCCCGTCAACGATCTTTCCAGAGGCTGCTCCTGGCAGGATATCGTAGGCGTGGTGGCTCTTACTGCAGTACAGGCTCAGCTTGCCTGACCGGTTCTGACGTTTGGCCCGTTGGCTTAAATGATTTATGTGTTGATCTTTATTCTTAAATTTCTATCTGCTGCTGCCGTAAGCGTATCCGGTTAAAACGAATGGAACGCTTATGGCGGCAGCAGTCATAGTATCAGATTCTGATCATATTTCGAGGAGGATTTTTTTTACTTAAATAGAGGTTCAATTTCTCTTTTTATGAAATCAACCCTGTCTTTTACTCTTGGAACAAATAAAGAGGAAACAGCAGCCACGATCCGGTCTTTAGGATTAACATATATCGCATTTCCACCGTCACCTAAAGCTGCAAAAGAATGTTCCGTTTCATCTATCACCCACCACAAATACCCGTACTTTAGATGGCGTGCTTTCCAGATACTTTGTACCTGTGTGCTCTCGGTAATCCATTTTCCGGAAATAATCTGTCTGCCGTTCCAACATCCTTCATTCAGATATAACTGCCCTAATTTGGCCATATCCATAGTTGTAAGGGATAATCCCCAGCCCGCCGTATTCGTTCCATTCGGGTCGGCAACCCAGCCATTTGCCCCTTTTGACTTATAAAAATCGAGCTGATCTTCTTTGCTTTGAAAATATATGTTTTTATCAACAGAAATTCCAAGCGGCGAAAAAAGATTATCCTGTGCAAATTTTAAAACAGATATCCCTGTAGCATTGATAAGTATTCCGGACAAAATATCAATTCCGATTACGGGCGCGTATCTGAAATTCCCGATTTTACCATTTCCGCCCAAAAGGTCAAGAGAGGATATGACCCAATCCTCACTGGAAAAATATTTTGGATACGGGTTAAATTTATACTTATAGGGGGCAGTCATTGTAAGCAGATTCCGGATTGTAATATGCTGTATTGTTTTTTCTCTTTTCCTGATTTCATAATTCGGAAAGAAATCAATTACTTTTTCATCAAGGCTTTTGATATAACCTTGATCTAAGGCAATTCCGAATAACATGGAAACGATACTTTTTGTGACCGAAAAGATATGAACAGGTTCAATTCCCGAACACTGATTAAAATAACTTTCGTAGACAGCGTTACCATCTTTAAGTACAATGATTCCGGCTATATTTCCATATTCTTTTTTTACCTTGTTTTCTAAAGACATTATTTGTTTCTGGTCCATGTTGTTTGCTTAACCTCCGCTTCATATCTTTCTGATTGGATAATAGACTTCCGTAATCAATTCATCTTCTTCCGTAACCTGAGAGGGGTCTGTGACATACACCTCAAACAATGCACTGGTACATTCATACCCGTTCTGATTGGCCCATTTTGTCTGTTTTGCATATACAGAAGATAAAATTGAATAGCTTCCCTTTATGACGGTTTTCAGACATAGTCCCGGCTTAAAATCTCGTGTTCCGGTTACATATTCCCCGACAGGGATGGCAAATTCCGTATCTAAACCAAACGGGCTGAATTCATTGCTGTGGAATAAGACCATTGGGGGATTGACCATAGTTAAATTTTCTTTTCTTATCCTGCCAAGTAACTTTCCGAAACAAACGCCGTATTCATCCGCAAAATGATCTGCCTGAACCATTTTGCGGACAGAAAGCAGACACATCATTGGAACTTCCACAAGTTCTACATCAATATCATCTAAATATGACATAATGGGCTTCCCGCTTTTCAGGTTTAAAAGATCGCATTCCAGTTGGCACAGATTCTTTTCCTGATCATGTAATTGTTTTTTCATGGCTTCCCTTTTGCGGGTCAGGGCAGCATACAATTTTTCTTCGTTCAATTCTCCCGATTCTATAATCTGCTTTATTTCCTCCAGAGAGAAATTGTAGGATTTCAGGCGAATAATAAGCAGCATAGTTTCTAACTGTTCAATCGCATAGTACCGATATCCGTTTTCCGGGTTGATTTCACTCGGCAGAATGAGTCCTATTTCAGCGTAGTATCTAAGCGTCTTGGCAGATACTTTGCATATTTTTGAAAACTCACCAATTGACAGCATTGATAATCACCACCTTTTCCTTAAGTATACACATTGCCGTAAGGGTAATGTCAAAGGCTTTTTTACTGGTAAAAGAACGGCTTGAGTGATATAATATGATTCAATGATTTTGTAATCGTTTTTGAGAGGTGAGGTATTGTAAAATCGTGAATTCATCCCGTATTCATCATAGAAGTTTCACTGGCATCCGGACGAGTTCTGGATGCTTTTAACTATCAGATTATTTTGAGAAGTAGAAAGACTAACAAATTATAAATCTGTAATGGAAAAGGAATAATTTTATGGCAAATATTTTAATTGTAGAAGATGAAAAGAACATGCAGGACATAATCTGTGAATATATGCGCAGAGGAGGTCATACCTGTTTTACTGCAGATGACGGTGTAGATGCCCTGATGTTAATGAAAAATAATCCTGTGGATCTGATGGTGCTGGATATTATGATGCCGCATCTTGATGGTTTTTCTGTATGCAAAACAGCAAGGGAAATGAGCAGTCTGCCAATTATCATGCTGACTGCTAAAAGTGATGAAGAAGATAAATTGAAAGGCTATGAATATGGTGCCGATGATTATATGACAAAACCGTTTAGTCCGAAAATACTGCTTGCAAAGGCAAACGCCCTGTTGCGCCGTACTTCTGCAGCTTCCACAGATTCGGAAAGCGACACACAGAGAAAAATGATTTGTGCGGGGAAAATAACAATAAGCACTACCGCACATAGAGTGTTCTTAGATGATACGGAAATTACGCTGACCCATAAAGAATATGAACTGCTGCATTTCTTTCTGTCTAATCCAGGACAAGTATTTTCGCGCGAACAACTGTTAAACCGCATTTGGGGATATGATTTTGAGGGGAATACACGAACGGTAGACACACATATCAAAACATTGAGGCAAAAGCTGGGCAGTGAGGGGAAATCTATTGTAACGCTGATCCGTTCCGGGTATAAATTTGAGGTAAAAGGTTGAATAAACTGCGCGGCAGCAAAATCTGACATTTTGCCGCCTTCTCAACGTAAAATATTTCAGAATGGAGGAAAAATGAAAGAACAATTTTCAATCCGCACGGTACGGAAAAAAATAATCATGATTTCAAAGATTGCGGGTATCGCTTTAATGGTTTCATACCTTGTTTCAACACGGTTACCTTTGGAAGAGGAGATTTCTTTTCTGCTATGGGTAATCTTTGTTGTTTTGCTGATCGTAGTCATAGATTATTTATTAGGACGATTTATTTCAACTCCAATCTGCAAAATATGTGAGATGGCGCACAGGGCAGCAAGGTTAGACTTTTCCATGCCTTGCAGGATAACATCAAAGGACGAATTTGGAGAGCTTGCAGACAATCTCAATAAAATGTCCCAGAATCTGCAGGTAACGCTTGAAAAACTGGAACAAGCAAATAGCCGGCTTGAAAAAGATGTGGAGCAGGAAAGAAAACTGCTTCGGGAAAGAAAAGAATTAACAGACCACCTTTCCCATGAAATGAAGACGCCTATAGGTGTGATCCGTGCTTATGCGGAGGGAATCCAGGACGAAACAGATGACAGGAAAAGACAGAAATATTCTGAGATCATCATTTCCGAAACGGAAAGAATGAGTATGCTGATCGAGAACCTGTTAGATTTGTCAGCATTGGAAAACGGGGCAGCTTCGTTGCTGCCGGAACGCTTTGATTTTGTAGAATTTGTTGAAACGACAGCAGGCCGGTTATTGATAGATATGCCGGAGACCGATTTTGCCTTACAGTACCAACTTCCGGAAGATAAAGTTTTTGTTTATACAGATAAACAGCGTATGGAGCAGGTCTTAGATAATTTGATTATCAACGCGAAAAAGAATGTAACGCCAAAAGGAATTTTACGATTATCATTAGTCGAACAAGGTGATATGCTTCATTTCTCCATCTATAATCAAGGTGCTTTCATACCGCCGGAAAAACTGCCTAAGATCTGGGAAAAGTTTTACCGTGACAAGAATACAAAGTATAGCGGTTCGGGATTAGGCCTTGCGATTGTCGCACAAATTTTATCCATGCAAAATTTAGAATATGGAGCAGAAAATATATCAGACGGCGTCCGGTTTTTCTTCTCCATTCCAATCATAAAATAGGTTTTTTGATAAGCGGCTATTCCTTCAGATGTAAAAGGAAAGCCGCTTTTTGAGTTTGCGAAGCAGACCTCGTAAAGTTATTTGCGAAGGGAATCATTTTTACGATATAGAAAGCTCTCGATTACAGCCGAGGCTGCGAAGCAGACCTCGTAAAGTTATTTGCGAAGCAAATTACTTTTTTTTTCTTCAATTTCACAGAGAACACACTTCAATTTCATTTCGATTTTCTATTTTATTCCTATAGAAATGCAGTCGTGTTGCGACACGCGGTAGGCGCAGGGAAAACTTTACTAACTGACAAGGAGGAAAGGTATATGTTTTTAGGAATCCAGTGGTACTGGTGGTTTGTCATTGCAGCAGTGTTGGTAATTTCTGTTCCTTTCAAGATAAAATTTATGAAATGGTGGAATAAACGCCTGCAGGAACAGAAAGACAGCAGGCGGGGAAAGTGGGGTGATGACGAATGATTGAAGTTAAAAATCTGACTTTTTCATACGGAAAGGATAAGCAGGCATTACAGGGCTTAAGTTTTACGGTAGGGGATGGGGAAATCTTTGGATTTCTGGGGCCAAATGGTTCCGGAAAATCAACAACACAAAAAATTCTCACTGGAATTTTGAAAGGTCATGGCGGTTATGTGTCAGTGTTCGGACAGGATCTTTCTACAGTGCATACACAGGATTTTTTTAAAAAGATCGGTGTTTTGTTTGAATTTCCTTATTTGTATGCAAATTTAAGCGCAGTTGATAATCTGAAATATTTTTCCTCTTTTTATCCTGAGGAGCAGCGCAGAGATATCGGGGAGATTTTAGAAAAGCTGGAGTTTAAGGCTGATTTTATGAAAAAGCCTGTTTCTTCCTACTCAAAAGGTATGCGGCAGCGGGTCAGTATGGCAAGGGCGCTGATCAGCAGTCCTGAACTGTTATTTTTGGATGAGCCAACCAGTGGGCTGGACCCTTCCGGCGCGATTCTGTTCCGCAGGATTATAGAAGAAGAGCGAAAGAAGGGTACCACGGTATTTTTAACCACACATAATATGCTGGATGCAGATTTATTATGTGACAGGGTAGCTTTTATTACAAACGGAAATATTGTTGCACTGGATACGCCGAAAAGATTAAAGGAGCAAAACAGTAATCACCGTGTACAGATAGATTACATGTATCAGGGAAGGCGCGAGGAAAAAACAATAGAAATTCCGGAATTGGAAAGAGGTATTTCTTTCCGGCATGATGAAATTGTCAGTATCCATTCAGAAGAACCAACTTTGGAGGATATGTTTGTCCGGTATACAGGAAGGGGGCTGTCCTGATGTGGAATCATAACGAGGAAAGCAGCAATCATGCCTGCATGAATGGCTGTTTGACGAGAAATACCAGTAAGACGCAGTCAAACCGGGGAAATTTCTGCGCTTTATTAAAAAAAGACTGTCAAATGATGTCAGCCGGAAAATTTTTCCTTGTTGCATTCGGTTCACTGATTCTTTATACGTTGTTTATTAACTTTGGCTATGTCAATTTTATGAGTGCTGAACTATACAATGTATATCTGTTTGATCCTCAGGGAACACAGCAGCAAATATCTGAACTGATTTATCCGGTAACATCGTTAGAAGAATTAAATGCGGCTCTTTCTATGGATACGAATGGTGTCGGAATAGATGTCAGTTCCGGTATGCCGGATATTGTTTTTTATTTTGGCAGTGAAAAGGCTGATCATCACAGGGCTGACTATGCATTGTCACTTCTTCGGCAGGACAATCAGTACACGGCCGGGACAGTAGGTACAAATACACCGGAACTAAAACAACGAAAAGAAATGTCTTGTGAATTATTGTTTATAGAAATCACTGCAGTCGGTTTTTTGGGGATCGCCTCATTATTATTCAAAGAAAAACAAATGGGGGTTATCCGTGTCCATGCAGTTCTTCCATTCAATAAGAGCTTATTCATCGTATCAAAAATAACGGTTTTTCTGTTATCTGATCTAATTTTTGCGGCATTGATGATGATATTAAATGTAGGATTTTATGATGCAGCCGATATTTTGCCTGACGTATTGATACAGACCACAATTTTGTCGCTGATTATGTCACTTACGGGATTTGGCTGTGCCATGCTGCTGAAGGATTTCAGGCAGTTCAGCCTTGCCTATCTGGTAATTGCCGTTTTTGCAGCAGCGCCTGTATTTTTATCGGCAAATACTTCCGTGAAAATGGCATGGATAGACTGGTACCCTTTCTATCATGTGTATTTGGGGCTTAAAAATGCCTGTTTTGGTATGCCTGTCACAAATCCTGTTTACTATCTGTGCTCCGCTTGTGGAATTGCCATTCTGTTTCTGATCGTCCAGACTGCATTTCATAAAGAAACGGGAAAGGAGGGCTGATTATGCAAGGTCTTATTTATCAGCTCAAAAGCGTATGGAAAGACAAGTTTTGCATGATGTCATTTCTTCTGCCAATCATCGTGGCTTTCGCTTTAAACTTTATTGGCGGGATTGACCTTTCTCCTGTGTCGGAATTTCATTTTGGCGTATTAGAGAATGATTTGTCCGCGCAGACGATTGTCTGGTTAGAGCAGTATGGTTCTGTAGCCATATATGAAACACAGGAAGAATTGATCACTGCCATTAATGAACCTTCCACATACATGATTGGAGTGAAAGCTGATGGCGACGGCATTCAGACAATGGTATCCGGTGATGAACTGGATTTATTCCGTCAGACGGCGGATACGCTTCCGGGATTATATATGGGGAGAGAAAACACAGGGCAGATAAACATCACCGTTTTAGAGCGTCCTGATATGATGGCCGGATTCCAAAATATATTTATTGCCATTACGTTAATTGCTGCCATGTTTATGGGATGTACTTTTAATGCAGTGAATATGATATCTGAGAAAGAAAATGGTGTTGATCTGGTCAATCAGGTATTGCCGGTGACACAAAGCGGTTATGTCATACAAAAAATATTTGTAGGCTTTACAGGCGGATGCCTGTCTGCTGTTTTGACCGCCTGCTGTTATTTCCGCCTGCCCGTTTGGAACGCACTTCTTATGCTGGTGTTGATTATTCTTTCTGCGTTTATAGCTGCGCTGATCGGGTTGTTTATCGGCAAATTATCTGAAAGTTTTATGGTGGGTGTTGTTTATATTAAGATTATTATGATTATATTTATGGCAGTGCCATTGGTATCTTATTTGCTGGGGGCAGATGGTTTGATTTCTGTAGTTTGCTATTTTGTACCGTCCAGTGCGTCTTTTGAGGGGATTATGATTTTGGCTGAAAGCGACAAGCCAATGATTGCAAAAGACATGTTTATTCTTATGGCACATTGTATCCTTTGGTTTCTGCTTTATCTGTCAATTTCCAGATGGCAGAAAAAACATACCTGGGGATAGGAATAGCAGTTTTGCGTTCCTCTTTAGAACTTTTACCTTTCATTCCTGAAAAATAGTGGTTTTGTACAATTGAATAAAAACCATCAAATTTATGGTATAATCCAGAGGACGCTTATGCTTTGGCAGGAACGCTTTTCTGTCGAAGTAACAGGAAACAGGGGAATAAGGAGGACACAAAAAATGTATGAACTGGTACAGGTCAGTGACAAATGCTATTACATAAACTGCCCGGCAAAGATCGGTGTCTATGTGGCGGACAAAGATCATGTCTATCTGGTTGACAGCGGGAATGATAAGGATGCCGGAAGGAAGGTCAGGCAGATTCTGGATCAGAATGGCTGGCACTTAACGGCCATTCTGAATACCCATTCCAATGCAGACCATATCGGCGGGAACAAATACCTGCAGGGACAGACAGGATGTAAGGTTTATTCCAGCGGTGTTGAAGCAGCTTTTACAAAATACCCGGTTTTGGAGCCGTCCTTTCTTTATGGCGGTTATCCGTGTAAGGATTTGCGGCATAAGTTTCTGATGGCACAGGAGAGCAGTGTGACAGATTTTTCAGATGAAAGTTTTCCGAAGGAGATTGAGGTGATACCTCTGCCGGGGCATTTTTTTGATATGGTGGGATTCCGTATGCCGGACGGTGTCGTATTTCTTGCGGACTGCATCAGCAGTAAGGAGACGCTGGATAAGTATGCCGTTTCATTTATCTATGATGTGGGCGCTTATCTGGAAACACTGGATATGGTGGAGGGGATGGAGGCGGCTATGTTCGTTCCGGCCCATGCGGAAGCATCTGCTGATGTGAAAGAACTGGTCCGCTGCAACAGGGGGCAGGTACAGAGCATTGCAGAGAAGATTTTATCTATCTGCAAGGAGCCGATATGCTTTGAGCGGATTCTGCAGGAATTGTTCAAAGGCTACGGGCTTACCATGAACTTTGAGCAGTATGTGCTGGTAGGCAGCACGGTGCGCTCCTACCTTTCGTGGCTGAAAGATACAGGGAAGCTGGCGGCTGAATTTCAGGATAATATGCTGTGCTGGCAGAGAGCGGTCGCGGCGGATAATGAGGAATGACAGGCCAAATGCCGAAGGACCTGTGGGAAATAGCTCAACATGGATCATGGCAGCAGGATGCAAAAATCCGTGTAGCTTTTCCCATCGCTTTTTACACTGATCTGCCCTCTATGATTCTTTACAATGGATTCTGCAATGGAAAGCCCAAGACCGTAGCCGCCGGACTGCCGGCTCCTGGAACTGTCAATTCTGTAAAAACGTTCAAAAATATGTTTCAGATCTTTTTTTTCTATTCCATTCCCGGTATTGTGGACGCAAAGCAGCTTTTTATCTGCAGACCGGGTAAGGGATATGGTTACAATCCCCTTTGCATCTGAATATTTGAATGCATTGTCTAAAAGAATCGTGACAAGTTGTTCTATATTTTCTTCGTTTCCGTATAAAGACAGACCGTCGGCAATATCCCAGTCGTATTTTTTTTCATATTCATAGGCCAGGCTCTCAAAGGAAAGGGCGGCTCTTCTTACGGTTTTGCTTAAGTCGAAGTTTTGGAAAGTGTTTTTTTCAGTTCCGGAATCCAAACGTGCCAGATCGAGAAGGCTGTTGATCAGTATCTTCATTCGTGTACTCTGTTCGAGGATATAATTCAGCCATTTATTATCAGGCAGGGTGCTTTCCAGAACCTCTGCGTTAGTAGTAATGATAGTTAAAGGAGTCTTTAATTCATGGGAAGCGTCGGCAATAAATTGTTTCTGTCTGTCGAAGGCCAGTTGTACCGGTTTCGCGATCCATCGTGAGAGGAAAATAACCGGTATCAGAATGATCAGCATCCCGGCAAGCCCCACCCACAGGCACACTCTCCAAAGCTGCATGGACATTTCCCGTTCCGGTTCATAATCAAGGAAATAGACAGAATCACCTTCTTTGGAAGGAATATACAGATAGAGACAGCCGGCGATCTTTCCTTTGCTTTTCTGCTTTTTCAGAATAGTATCCGCCAGAGCCAGCAGGTCGTCTTCCGACAGGTTTGGATTGTTATTTGTGGAAACTGCTTTGACCTCACCAGTGCTGTCGTAAAGGACTGAAAAAATCCGCATATTGTTAAACCAGTCATTTGGCCGGCGTCTTGATTTAAATGTTGCAGGCACCTTATCAGGAGTGAGATTTTCTTCTCCAGTGTAGTGCTCTGCGGCATGGGGCTTAGAGATGTTTTTATTCCGGACATATTCTGACAACAGGTTAAAGCCCCGCTTCTGGCTGGAGGCTGTCATGGAAATATTCAGTATCAGAAGAATCAAAAGAAAGATAAAACCGATGCATGACATGGTAATCAGGATGAATCGGTGTTGTAGTTTCTTAATCATTGTTTCCCTCCATTATGTATCCTTTCCCTCTAATTGATATCCTACGCCGCGGATTGTCCTGATCTGTGTCCTGGTTCCCAGAAAAGTCATTTTCTGTCTGAGAAACGAAATATAAACTTCAATATTATTGTATTCCGCATTGCTGTCAAGTCCCCAGATTTTTTCAATTAGAAGGCCTTTAGGCATGATCCGGCCTGCATTATTTAAGAGCAGTTCCATGAGCTGAGATTCTTTTAAACCAAGTTTCAGGGAATCGGCGCCGCAGGAAAGCTCCATGGTGTTTTTGTTAAAGGACAAATCTCCGCAGGAGGGGACTTCGTCATTGTAGGATGCGCTGCGCCGGGAAAGGGCGCGGATTCTGGCCAGCAGCTCACCTGTGGAAAAAGGCTTTGCGAGATAATCGTCACTTCCTGCATCCAGGCCTGTAATGATGTCGGATACCTCTGATTTGGCAGTGAGTATGATTACCGGGGTTGTAATATGTTCTTTGCGGAGGACTTTCAGGACAGACAGTCCGTCAATGCCGGGAAGCATGATATCCAGAAGAATCAAGTCATAGAGATTGGAGCGTGCATATTCCAGTCCATGGTTTCCATGATAAACGGCGTCCGCTTGATAATGGTTCTGTCTTAAAATTTCTGTCAAGGCATCTGCCAATGGTTTTTCGTCTTCTACCACCAGGATTCTCATTTTTCGTCATTCCCCCATTTTCTTTCCTTAGTCTGTAAATATATAGTATAGCACAAACCTTGAATGAAAATTGAAAAGACATGTGGTTTCACAGTTTCTTCATTTTTTTTCAAGATTATTTTAAGGATAACCTTTTATATTATGGAGAGCAAACGTATTGCTAAAAGGAGAAGGACAGGAACGTGATGAAATTTTTCAGACCAAAAGAAAAGCCGTCAGAAGAAAAGAAGAAGGGCAGGAAGAAAATATTGATGATCCTGTCAGCAGCAGGTGTATTTATCATGGGAACAGGCATCGGAATTTTCTTCTTGATCAAGCCCCGAAATAATGCAGGCAATATGGAAAGGCCTCCCGCCATGGACAATTTGGGGGAAGGGATCATAGCGGCAGGCGGCCTGACTACAGTGGGAATGCTGGATGAGACATGGGATCTGGATTTCCTTCAGACAGCGCTGTACGTTGAAGAAAGCTATCTTTCCATGGGGGATGAAGTAGAGGAGGGAACCGCTGTTTTTAAGGTTTCTGATAAGACGCTGGAAGAAGCCAGGAAAGAACTGGAAGATGCGGTCACGGAGGCCCGGCTGGCTTACCGGCAGGGGGTCATAGACTATGAAGCCGGGGTTATTGATGCACGGGTGGCCAACGAGAATGCGGCGGTAAATAAGAAATACAGTCAGGCACAATATGACAGTGCGTCAGCCGAGGCGGCGCAGACAGTTAAAGAACTGGAAAAGCAGGCAGAGGAAGCAGGAGAGTTGGTGGATGAGTATACAAAGTCGGTAAATGAAGATTATTACAGGACTTATTACAAGATAGATGAACTTTACCAGACTTATCAGGAGCATTTCAGCCTGCTCATGGAAACCTATGAAAAATGGGATATAGAAGAGAAAGAGAACAACTCCGGAAATTCTGCTTCGGGTTTGGGAGACGCTTCGGGGAGTGGTTTTATGGAGAGCGGCTCTCAGACGGAACCGTCGGGCAAAACTATGGGCGGAGGATACAGTGCAAGTAATACTCTTTTGTCTGTCTACAATCTGTTGGATGAAATGGTGAAGCAGGAAGGTGAGGAATATGAAACAGCGCTCGAAAACTATGACACTGCCAGAAGAACAGCGCAGGCAGGACTGGAAAAAGCCCGGAGCGACCTGGCCTCTTTGGAAGCGGAGCTTGTGACAGCCCGGACGGAATACGAAAAGCAGTTGATTGCCTGCCAATCAGAGTATGAAATTACACTGGCCGAAAGTGATAATGCACAGGCGGTGTACGAAGTGACTGTGGAGAGCCTGGAGGAGACACTTTTGTCTCTGAAGAATGAGAAAGAAGAGGCGGCGGAAAATCTTGCCCTTTTTGAGGAAGTGATCGGAGACGGGTATTTTTACACGAAAAGCGCAGGGACAATTGTGATGAACGGTGTCAGCAAGGGCAGCTATCTGTCCGGAGAAAGTCTGGTGGTTGCCTACAGTAACCCGGAAAAGGTGTCTGTAACGGCGAATGTGGATCAAAGTGATATTGCCGGGATTTCTATAGGGGATAGAGCTTATGCAGTCATCAATGAGTATGGAAATTATCAGGGTAAAGTGACTATGATCAATCCTGTCACGCAGGCGCAGAGCCGCTCGTCCGTTACTTATCAGGTTACGGTGGCCCTGGAAGGGGATGTAACCGGTCTGGATTCCAATCTTACTGCCTATGTATATTTCGGGATGTCAGATGAGATGATGCAGGAAATACAAAATATGCCGCAGGAGGGAGATGACAGGCGGGGAAGAGATGGCAGAGGTGTCCCGGAGAAGGGAAATATGCTATGGAACGGGCCTGAAACGGAAGAGATAAAGGGAGATCCAGAAACTGAGGACAGATCGCAGGAGGAAGAAAATATTTGGACGGATAATATACCGCAGCCAGGGGATACTGAACCAGCGGAAAACGGAAGAAAGGAAGGCGGCAATGAAAGAAAAATTGAGAAAAGATAAAAAATTCCGCAGGAACTGTATTCTTGCCGGCATGGCCCTTGTTATTCTGCTGGGAGCCTGCGTGTATACATTGTTCATTCACCCCAATAGGAGTACCGAAACCTATGTTTACAAAGAAGAGACGGTTGCCAGAGGGAATCTGATTCTTGGAATCATGGAAAGCGGCAGTTTGTCATTAGGGGAAAGCGCCGTTATGTATGAGCTTGATTTAGAACTGGATGAAGAAGAGAATGAGGAAAACGGGGATGAAGAAAGCGAGGACGAAGACGAGGATGAGAATACCTCAAAATATCTTGAAATTGAAGAGGTGTATGCAGTCAGCGGACAGCGTATTTTGAAAGGGGATGTGCTTTTCAAACTGAAGGAAGACAGTGTGGATGCAGTAGAAAGAAAATTGGAGTCTGCCCTTACCGAGGCAAAGATTACGCTGTCCAATGCCCAGACGGAATATAAGATCTCCATGCTGAGTGCTAAGAGCACCTATGATAGCAGCGTAAAGGAAGGAAGCCGCGCCGCAGCGGCTTATCAGGCGGCCATTACCGCAGGCGGGGAGAGGATAAAGGGTCTGGAAGGGGAAATCAGGATGTTGGAACTGGAAATTGCCATGGCGCAGGAAAAGCTCACGGATGAAGACCTGCTGGATTCCTATGAGGAAGCAAAGGCAGCATATACCAGTTCAAAAAGTAGATATGAAGAAACAGATTTACATAATTCAACGGCATATACAAGCAATCTTTCGGATTACCAGCAGGCGAAAAGCCAGTTGGAAACCCTGGAAGAGGAACTGCAGGGATACAGGGATACGATTACGGATAATCAAGTGGAAATCGAAAAAAAGCGGAAGGAAATAGAAGAAGCGGAGGCGGTGCAGTCACTGGATAACCAGAAAGCGGAAAATGAGTATCAATCCGCATCTCTGTCAGGGGAACTGGCAAAGGAGATTTACGACTACTCCGTAGATTCCCTGTCGGATGCAGTGATTAGGGCGCAGAATGAGCTGGATGAAATTCAGATGAAAATGGATGCGTTCCGGGAATTTGTAGGAGAAGATAATCGTATTTATGCACCGGAAGATGGTCTGGTTACGGGTGTTTCCAGTGAGGCAGGGGATAAGCTGAAGGATATAGGAGCCATGCTCACTTATGCAAAAGAGAATGAATATACGGTGAATATTGATGTATCGGAGGAAGATGTTGCGGCAATTTCCGTGGGAGAACATGTGGAACTTTCCTTCGGCGCTTATCCGGAGCAGACCTGGGAAGGCGTGATCACCAGTATTACCACCACAGCTACATCGGAATATGCGTCTACAATAAGTTATCCGGTGACGATTCTGGTGCAGGGAGACACATCATTGCTGTATGGAGGAATGGCTGCCGATGTTACTTTTGTGACAGATTCGGTGGAGGATGTGCTTTATGTCTCGAAAAAAGCAGTATTTGAGGAAAATGGACTAAATTATGTATATAAAAAGGAAACCAAAGGAAAAGGGACAGAAGCTCGGGTAAAAACTCAGGTAGAAACGGGATTTTCCGATACAGCTTCCATTGAGATCTTAAGCGGGCTGGAAGAGGGCGATGTCGTATATATTGAAAGCATCATGAATATGAAGTCGGAAAAGACAAAGAAAGAAGAGAAGGAACCAGATTACGGAACAAATAAAAATCTGTTTGGAAGGATGAAATAGATGAAGCATATAGAATTCAAAAATCGAACAGGACAGATGATCTTCCTGCTGCTGCTTTCCATCATAATCGGAGTGGCCAGTATTATCACGGTTGTACTTTCCAGGGAAGATAAAACGCTTTACAGAGAATCTCAGGTGATAAGAGGGAATCTGGCAAGAGGGGTTACGGAAAGCGGGAGTGTGGATGTGGGCACTGTCATACAGAACTTTGATCTGGATATCAGTGAGTTTACCGGCAGTGGGAGTTTTACTTTCGGCATGGAGAGACAGGGCGGCGATATGGTGATGGGCATGATACCGGGAGTGTCAGATTCCGGGAGCACGTCAGACAGACAGTTGGAAATTGAGCAGGTATATGTGGAAGCAGGACAGGAGATAGAAACCGGAACGCCAATCTTAAAGCTGACGCAGGAAAGCGTAGAAGGAATCCGTACAGATCTTGCCCAGGACGTTACGGATGCAGATCTTGTCTACCAGCAGGCGCTTACTTCGCAAAAGCAGATAGAAGCGGATGCAGAGGGGGAATACAAGCTTAATTCTCTATACGCAGACTATTCTCAGGCAGAATATGATGAAACGGTTTCGGCGCTTACGGAAGCAGTGGAAGCGGCAGAGGAAACACTTGTGGAGATGCAGGCGGAACTGGCAGACGCACAGGCAGAGCTTGCAGAGAAGGAGGTGCTTCTTGCGGAGGAAAAAAAGGTGCTGGAAAATGCCATTTTCACTGCGGAAGGAACGGATAAAGAAAATGCGCTTTACTGGTGGATTATTGCGCAGCAGACTGCCGATGAAGCACGGGAGCTGGTAGATACTCTGGAGGATGAGATTGAGCAGCTTAGGGTGGATATTGAGGATTATGGTGAAAAAATAACAGAAAACGAAACAGCTCTTGCTTTGGCACGGAAAGAACTGGATAGCGGGGAAATTACCGCCAGAGGAGAATTGGACAAGAGAAAATATAATGCAGAAAACGCGCAGGAGATTTATGATGTTGCCATGGAGCAAAGCGCTTTTGAAGCGGAAACCGCGAAAGAAGATTATGAGCAGGCGGTACGGAAGCTGGAGGAATTTGATACTGTCATTAAAGAGCAGGTTATTTCGGCAGATACCTCCGGCGTGATTACGGAGGTTTATGCGGCGGCGGGGGATTACCTGACCGGCAACATGAAGCTGATCAGCATGAATAATTACGATGAAGTGACAATTACGGTATCTGTAGAAGAAGATGATCTGGAGGCGGCAGCGCCTGGAAATACAGTGAACGTGACACTGGCAGCCTTTGAGGATGAAGTATTTACCGGAACGGTAACCGAAACAGGGGATGCGGAAATAGACAGCAATACCAACAAAACTATGTATTCGGTAACGGTAACCGTGCAAAATACCGGCAGGGTTTTATATCAGGATATGACGGCGGAAGTGACTTTTGTTACGGATGAGGTATCCGAGGTGCTTTATATTCCGGTCAGGGCGGTAATACAGGAGAATGGGGAAGATTACGTTAAAGTAAGAGAAAAAGACGGGAAGATCGTCAGCAAAGAGGTAACTACCGGTTTTACGGACGGCGTTAATATAGAAATAAAGGAAGGGCTTTCCGAAGGAGAAACCGTACTGACAGAGACGAAGGTCTCATCATAAAGTGCTTCGGAATAAATTATGTTGATCGCAGAACAGAATCTGAAATTCTGTTCGCAGTCTTAGCAAAAACTGCTTCGGAATGGGGGAAAATATGAGATTATCTGAAATAGGCCGTCTGGTGTGGCTGAATCTTGTACAAAATAAGTTTAAGGTGTTTCTTACCTCAACCGGTATCATCGTGGGTTCTGCAACGATTATGCTCGTTATTGCTATTGGGACAGGGGGAAAGCTGGAGGTTGCGGAGCAGTTTAAAAATCTGAATGCCGGTTCCATTGACATTTCCTATGAGTATAACGGAAGAAGTTTCATGGGAAGGGTGCCGGGAAGCGGAATGCAGGGAGATATGCTAAGCGGCATGTCCAATGGAGGAATGCAAGGCGGCAGAGCCGGCGGCGGTATATCTGGCAGAGATACGGGCGGCGGTTTTTCACCTTTTGGCGGTATGGAAAACCAGATGAATACCACAAAAATCACCTTATCCCAGGAAGATGCAGATTACCTTAAGGAAAACATTCCGGGAATAGCAAGTGCCACGATCTCCTATACCACGAAGCAGGAGACGGAAGGCGGAAGCATGGAGGAGAGCGCTTCCTATACGATTGCAGGTGTCAAGGAGAATTATGCGGATATCAGCAACCTGGAAATGGCCATCGGCACATTTCTTACACAGGACAATGATATTTACAAGGAGAGGACCTGCGTTCTCGGCTACAGTGCGGCAAAGGAAATGTTTGACAGTGTCCTGGAGGCTTATGATTCGTCTGTTTATATCGACAACCGCTCTTATGTAGTGAGCGGTGTGCTTATGGAAATGGGAACAGTGGCATCCGGCATCAGCCCGGATGAGGCGGTCTTTATTCCTTATGAAACAGGCATTAAGTATCTTACCGGTAAGGAGGTAAACCCTGTTATTACCGTGGTGGCGGAGGATGTAGATGATGTGGACAGTGTTATGGAGCAGACTGCGACTGTATTGGCTGAAACTTATGGTGAAAATATAGAATTTACTATTTCCGATGCGGGAAGCAAAATGGAGGCGGCTTCAAAGTCCAATGAAACGTTGACCCTTCTTCTGCTGGCTATGGCAGCTATTGTATTTATTGTAGGGGGAATCGGAATCATGAATGTATTGTTTGTTTCTGTAAAGGAACGCACCAATGAAATCGGTATTCTGAAAGCGATCGGGTGTGACCAGAAGGATATTCTGACTGAATTTCTGCTGGAAGCCAGCTGTATCAGTTTTGTGGGAGCTGTTTTGGGGGTGCTTCTATCTCTGGGCATTACACCGATCATAGAAGGATTTTCCGTGCGGGTGGAACTTTCTTTGGGCGGTGGTGTCTTATCCTTACTGTTTGGCGTACTGACAGGAACTGTTTTCGGGTTTTATCCGGCGTTTAAGGCATCACGTCTCATTCCGGTAGCGGCGCTGAACCATGAGTGATGAAGGGCAGGGGTGAAGTAAAGCGCTTTGGAATGGAGGTAAAAATGAGCGAAAACAGAATTATAGATATGAAACAGATTAATAAAGGGTATATGCTTGGTACGGAAAAGGTTCCGGTACTTAAGAATGTGGATTTTCGAGTGGAGAAAGGGGAATTTGTGGCGATTCTGGGACCGTCAGGTTCCGGCAAGACTACCCTGATGAATATCATTGGATGCATGGATGTGGCGGATTCGGGAGAATATTATCTGGATGGACAGCCAATACACAGTATGACGGAAAAACAGATGGGAACGGTACGCAATAAAGAAATCGGATTTATTTTTCAGAATTATCAGTTGATTCCGACTTATGATATTTTGCAGAATATTATCATGCCCCTGGTAGTCCGCGGTATGACAACGAAGGAGGCTGAAGAAAAATGTCTGCCAGTCATTGAAATGCTGGGGATCGGGCACAGGCTGGGACATAAGCCTTCGGAACTTTCAGGCGGGCAGAAGCAGAGGGTGTCTATTGCCAGGGCGCTTGTGGGAGAACCGGCACTGCTCCTGGCGGATGAACCTACCGGGGCATTGGATTCTGCCAGTGGTAAGGACGTGCTGGCTCTCTTTGGGCAGCTTCACGAGCTTGGGAATACCATTGTTATGATAACACATGATTTAAATGTTGCAAAAGCGGCGGGAAGAATTGTACATATCATTGATGGATGTCTTGCATAAATGCTCAAATGTGAAAAGCATTACACAGAGTATTGTTGCGGCAGTCTCTGGTAGTTGACTTGGACTTGAGTGCAGTTTTTACTGGTAAAATTACGGCTTGGATGATATAATAAAATCCAATGATTTTGCAACCATTTTTGAGAGGTAAAGCACGGAAAAACAAGAATTCATCCCGTATTCATATTGTGAACTTTTATTGGCATCCGGGCGAGTTCCGGATGTTTTTTTGAGTTGAAGATGATGATACGATCCCTGCTGTTCTCAAAGAGAAGAAAAGCAAATGTTATTAATGGAGTGCTTCAGGAAGATCTTTTGTTTTCAAGTCCGTCTTACAGCATATAGAACCTTCGCTGATTGCAAATTTCGATGTTTTACAGTACAATCCAATTATGTATAGTTGCAATTCCGGGAAGCAGATTGCGGAATGCGGGTGAGAACAGGACAGAAGGGACAGATATGTTTCAGGTCATCTCGGAGAATTTCTTTGTGCCATTGGCGTCGCCAAATAAAATGATATATTGGGAGTGTCTTGTGAAGCTGTTTTCGGTCATGAATTTTCAGCTTTCTTTTGGCGTGGAAAGAGATGTTCTGGTACAGGAACTGCAGTACTATTTTGAGCAGGAGCAGGCAGTTTCTATTGAAGAAGAGGGATTTGACGGAAAGAACAGCCGTGATAAGGCTAATTGGATGCTGCGAAGACTGGAGTATTACGGTTGGATTGAAATTGAAACGGATAAAAGTTATGTGCAGCGTGCCAGCCTTAAGGAGTATGCCGTTAAGGTTATCAAGACACTCTTGGAGATTGAAGAGGGCAGACAGATTGAATATCAGGGATATATATATACAATCTATAGTCTGGTACGGAGCAGCACTGACAATCCGGGGATTGTGCTGCTGTCTATTTTGGAGAATACGGACATGCTGATCACCGGTTTGAAAAATTTAAATTCCGGGATCAAGCATTATATTGACGAACTTACCAAATATAAAACGCCGGCAGAGATCATGGATGTTTTATTTAATGACTATATTGAAAATATCGTGGATAAAGCATATCACCGGCTCCTGACATCAGATAATGTATCCAAATTCCGGCCGGAAATCGTGGAGCGCCTGGAGAGTAAAAGCCGCAGTAAATCATACATAGAAAAAGCGAGTGCAGAACTTGCCGGTATCCGTGAGATTACGACCGAACAGGCAGAAGAACTGGTGTATCAATATATTCATGAAATCATAGACGCGTTTCAGAATATGGATGATATTCTGGCTGAGATCAATCAGAAGAATACCCAGTATCAGAAGGCAGCAATCAACAGGGCTAAATTCTATCTCATCGGCGGGGAAGACGTCAGAGGGCAGCTGAAAGAAATTCTGTCAGAGATCAATGAGAGAATCAACGCAGAGAACATGGAATTTGGCGGAATCTATAGAATTACATTTTTGGATGAATTGATTAAGCTATACAGTTCCGGTGTGCTGGATGAAAGATCGCTGTATGTGCCCATTGAAGGGAAGAAAGAATTCAAACCTGTGGAGTTGTCAGATGATCTGCCGGATCAGGCATTACGGCAGGCAAAATTAAAGAAGATGATGGAGAAGATGGAGCGGGTACTTAATCCACAGAAGATTGATCTGTATGTACTGAATTGTATGAAAGACAGAAAAGAGATGATGGCGTCGGAATTACCGCTTCAGACGGCAGAGGATTTTGTACACATGATCTATGTCCGGCTGTATGGGCAGAGAAAAAATATGAAGTATAAAATAGAGACGGGGGAAGAGACGGCAGTTAATGGATATCGGTTTAAGGATTATATAATCCGTAAAAAGGAGATTTGGTAAGATGGATTTTTTGGAAGGTATGCTGCAGAGGGATAGAGATGAATTTACCAGAATTTGTAACCGCCTGTTTAGTAATTGTTTTATCTGCAAAAGAAATGAGGCAGCAAGGGCTGATTATTATTTTATCCAGAAGCATCGGGAAAAGTTTGTACGGTATTTGTCGGTGTCGGGATACCGGTTGGAGATCAATGAAGAGTATGGCGTGGTTCAGCTGACGAATCCGCAGAACTATAACCGCTATAACATGAAATTGTTTGAGTCAGTTCTTCTGTTGATCTTGCGGATTCTCTATGATGAAAAAAAGCGGGAGCTGTCTGTCAGTGACGAAGTGATTGTGAATATGGGAGATATTCACGAGAAATTCTTAAGTCTCAAAATCCGTGAAAAGATGATGGATAAAACTACCCTGCGAAATGCGGTCAGTACTATGCGGAGATTTCAGCTGGTGGAAGTTCTGGACAAGGAATTGTCAAATGAAGATTCCCGCATTATTATTTATGATTCCATACTGATGGCAGTGCGGGTGGAAGATATTAAGCAGGTATATGAGAAATTAGACCATTACCGGAAGGGCGGAAAAGCGAATGAAGAAGCTGACGAGAGTGAAGCTGATCAACTGGCATAGATTTACGAATACAATGATTGATCTTGAGAATTCTGTCCTGATTTCAGGTGAAAACGGTGCAGGAAAATCGACGCTGCTTGATGCGGTACAGTTTGTGGTGACTTGTTCTGCCAATTACTTTAACAAGGCAGCCCATGAGAACGGGAAAAGAAAATTAACCGGATATATTCGCTGTAAAACCGGACGGGAAAACAAACCCTATGAGCGGACAGGGGAAATCAGCGCCCATGTGGCATTGGAATTCTATGAGGAACAGCGGCAGAAATATTTTATTGTCGGGGCAGTAGTGGACTCTGCATCGGAGGGGCAGGAGAAGACAATCAGATATTTGATGGATGGGGAGCGTCTGGATGATGCATTATTTTTTCAAGGGAAGATCCCAAAATCCATTTCACAGTTCCGGACAAGTAACGGGAAGAAAATAAAGATATGGTGCACTACGGAAAAAGATGCGAAACAGATGATCAAAAACCGATTCGGCAGGCTGGAAGATAAATTCTTTAAGCTGATCCCGAAAGCGATGGCATTCAGACCGATAGACGACATCAAAGATTTTGTGTATTCCTATGTGCTGGATGAAAAAGAGGTCAATATCGATATTCTCCGGGAGAATGTAAGGACTTATCAGGATTTGCAGCGTACTTTGGACAACATAAAACTGAGGATGGGAAGGTTAGAAAAGATTGAAGGATTTCACAGGCAGGTGGAAGATGGGACGCAGAAGGACCAGATGTATGAGTACTTCCTTGACCGGATAGAAGCCGATATTCTGACAGAAGAAATAAAGCAGTTAGAAAGTGCGATTGTCCATGATCATTACAGACTGGAAGGCTGGAATCAGGAAATTACGGCTGCACGGAAGGAGAAAGCAGAAAGACAGACAATTAGGGACAATCTGTATACAGAACTTGCAAGTGACAAAGACTTTATTGCAAGGGATGAGCAGACGAAGAAACTGCAGATGTTAGAAGAAAAGCAGATACAATTGTTCAAGGAGCGGGAACAGTTGATGGAAAGTGTAGGAAGGGCGAAAGCGGAAGTCAACCGACTGCTGAAAGTACCAGACGTCGATGACTGTATCAGAGATTATTCCGTGCAGCTGGGACAATTGGAAAAGTCTGTGCAGGTCAGCGGGTTTAAAGACACGCTGTTAAAAGTGATTTCTTACAAGAATCAGATGAGTGGGAAAGTATATCAAAGGTGTGCCGGATTGGATTTGAGTATACGGGAGTTAGCCGGCAAGAAAAAAGAATGGGATTTAAAGATTGAGAATTTGATGAAAAAGAAGTTATCCTATCCGGAAGACGTGACACGCGTAATTGAGGCTGTCAGGGAAGAATTTGTCAGGATTGGAAGGACTCCAGAGCCGCGGGTACTGTGTGAAATGCTGGAAATTACGGATGATGCATGGCGTAATGCGGTGGAAGGCTATCTGAATACGCAGCGGTTTTATATTCTCGTGGAGCCGGATAACTTTGACATTGCACTGGGTACTTACGACAGGCTGCGCAGAGAAAAACGGACTTACGGGGTCGGGCTGATCAATACGCAAAACTTAGACAAATACGACACCGCACCGGAAGGCTCGCTGGCCACGGTAGTCACTTCCGGCAACAGATATGCCAAGCGCTACATCAATATGGTGCTTGGCAAGGTTATGATGTGCGATCATTACAGCCATCTGAAGAATTATAAGACGGCAATTACAAAGGAATGTATGCGGTATCAGAACCATGTGGCAAATGCAATCAAACCGGCTATCTTTGAGACACCTTATATCGGAAAAAACGCGATCCGTGTCCAACTGGAGCAGGCGAAGGCTAAAAGCAAAGAGACTGAGAGACAATTAAAAGAAAAGCAGAATATTCTGCAAAATCTGGAAGAACTGCAGAAGCCGCTTTCAACAGAGACAGATACCGATATCAAATACCGGGTAGATGTGCTGATGGAACTGCAGACTACCGCGCAGGAGATAAAAAAGTGCAAAGATAATATTGCAACTTTGGAAAAAAATTCCGGCATGATCTTAAAACAGATCCAGTTGGCTGAACTGGAAAAGATTATCGCGGAGATTGATACTCAAATTTCAGGATTAGATCGTAAGATAGGACATACTGAGCAGAGTATTATCAATACAAAGGGGAATCTGGCAGATAAGAATACAGCACTGGCAGGGCAGCAGTCAGTCTGTGCCGGTTTTGCCGCAAGACATGATAAAGATGTAGTGCTCTGGAATGGTGAATATGAAAAGCAGTTAAAAAATAAGAGTTATGGACAATTTAAAGATAACTTTTCTGTCCAAAGGAAAAGGAATCAAACGATGATAGAAAATCATACGAAAGCCATGACAGACTGTATGGTAGAATATAAAACCGCCCATGATTTCGGCGCGGCGGCAACTTTGGAAGGATATCAGGATTTTGAGACGGAATATTTGAAACTTAAGAACTCTGAATTGCTCAGTTATGAGGAAAAGGTGGAAAATGCAAGGCAGTCCGCAGAAGAAGAATTCAGGGAACAGTTCCTAGCCAAATTACAGGAAAATATGAAAAATGCCCAGACGGAGTTTAAGGAGTTGAACAGGGCTTTAAAAGATATCCACTTCAGCAATGAAAAGTATGAATTTCTGTTCATGCCAAGCAAAAGATATCGTCATTATTATGAGATGATCATGGATGATTTCAATGCAGTACAGGGGGAATCTATTTTCAGCGGCCTGTTCCATGAAAACCATAAAGAGGTTATCGATGAATTGTTTGAACGTCTGGCGTTGGAAAATGAAAACAGTGCAAAGGCACTGGATGAATTTACAGATTACAGAACCTACATGGATTATGATATCCGGATTATTCACAGTGATGACAGCTATTCATTATATTCAAAGGTCTGTGAGGAAAAGAGCGGCGGCGAGACGCAGACTCCGTTCTATGTGACGGTTGCCGCTTCTTTTGTCCAGTTATACCGTAACGGGATCGGCGGGGAAGCCGTAGGGCTTGTGATGTTTGATGAGGCATTTAACAATATGGACGATGAGAGGATTGGCGGTGTGCTTGAATTTCTGCGCAGGCTGCCTTTGCAGATTCTGATTGCGGCGCCGCCGGACAAGATCCAGTATATCAGCCCATTTGTGGAAGAGACACTTTTGATCATGACAGATGAAAAAGTAAGTTTTGCGGAGAAATATTATAATGGTGCCTTATGATAAATATATTGTAAATAAGCTGTTAGACACATATGAGTCCAGTCTGCTTTCCATAGGCGAAAATGTAAGAACTATCCATGTAGAATTTCGTTTTACCAAAGCGGCAATACCGGCATATTTTGATGAGAGTTCTCAGGAATATGAAAAGATCCATTTTTTGATGGAAAATCTGAAAGAGAAGGATTTGGTTCAGATCTGCTGGAAAGGGAAAAAAGAAGGGCATATCATCTCCAAAGTGCGTTTAAATACTGAAAGCCTGAAAGAAGCATATGCATATGTGCGGCGTGTACCGAAAAGTGATATGTCATCCTGCCATCTGCAGATGCTGGAGGAGTATATCGGGCAGAATCCTACGCCTGTCTGCCGGGCTTTTGCGGAATATTTGCTGGAACGGCTTACAGAGCATAAGTCTGTGAAGGAGTATATTCAGATAGAGGACGCGGTTTCCACGAAACGGCTGCTTAATACCATACAGGCAGTGGAACAGAATAAAACACAACTGTATATCAGGGAGTTCTCCATGATGCATTTTCAGGATTCCAAAGCATTTGAAAAGATGGAGAGCAGGGTGTCTCATGTATTTAAGAAATTCAAACCAGATTGTGAGACATTGGAATATGGTGAGATACTAGCAGAATATGGAATTTATCATACACCGAATTATGTTTACCTGAAGGGGAATCTGATTGTTTCGATTGGGAAAGAAACGATTGATCTGTCTTCATTCAGGCAGGGACTGGGTATTTCGGGAGAGGATATAGGAAGAATCCGGTTTTGCAATACTGACAATGTCAGGAAAGTGATTACAATCGAGAACCTTACAACTTATTTTCGGTGGCAGGAGGATGACAGCCTGTTGATTTACCTTGGAGGATATCACAATTTAGTCCGCCGTGTGCTGTTACGGGAAATTTATGGCAGCTGTCCAAAGGCACGTTATTATCATTTCGGGGATATCGACGCCGGCGGGTTTGAAATTTACCGCGATTTGTGTGAAAAGACGGGGATTCCGTTTGCAATGTACAAAATGGACCTGGAAACCCTGCGGCTGTATGAAGGTTATGGGAAACCACTGACAGCTAATGACCGGAAACGGCTGATGTGTATGCGTGACAGGGAAGGGTTGCAGGAAATTATTCAATATATGCTGGAACATAATGTTAAACTGGAGCAGGAATGTATCAGATAGGAGAGTCGCCACGGCAGGATAGGAAAGGACATCAGACTGCAGCTGTACCGGAAATGAAACTTTTTTGAGGGCTTGTTCGTATATATTAGTGGATGGCAGAGAAACGACCATTAAAATATATGGAAACGATGGAGGATTTGAAAAATGAACGTAAATGGAATAGGACAGAATTATTATCAGAGCAATGTATCAGCGAATAGATGCAACAGGAGCAGGGCAGGACAGTTCTACCCGCAGAAACAGGCGGCAGAGGCATTTGCACCCGAAGGTACAAGGCAGAATGCCAATGTACAGGATATATATGCCACACTCAAATCAACAAATCCATTCATGGGGCAGGAAGAAGGCGCAGTCTCAAAT